>Ga0214542_1000722_pt1 | contig 62422 bp, 30 predicted proteins | sample CNSS1metaG_FD_160096 | JGI IMG/M metagenome (GOLD analysis project Ga0214542, IMG submission 160096) | Root nodule microbial communities from cowpea collected in UCLA plant growth center, Los Angeles, California, USA - CNSS1 | ecosystem: Host-associated > Plants > Roots > Nodule | place: USA...
TATATTCTCGTTCATATTTTTTAATTTAAAGTTTAACAGTTTTTAAATTTTATTATTTTTAGTTTAATTTATTTTTTAATATATTATATAAAAACAAAATTTTATATTTATAGTAATGTTTAATTTTATTTTTTAAACATATATTAAAAATACTTAAGATATAAATTAAATTAAAAATACTTAAACTTCAAATTAAAAATATATTAATTTGTTTAATTTTATTTATAATTTATGTTCTCTAAATTTTAAATTTATTTTTTCTTATTTATTTTTTATGTTTTCAAATTTCTTAATACATATTTAAAAATAAAATAAAAAATTAATTTAAATTATTTTTTAATTTTATGTATAATTAAAAAAATAAACTTACTTTAAATATAATTAAAAAATAAATTTGAAATTTAAAAAAAATAAAAATGAATATATATATATATATATATATATATATATTTTGACATTTGAAAATCTAAATTTATCATTGGATATCGATATCTGGAAGTATTTCACATGAAATATTTTTAAGGAAAGTCAATATCAGAAAGTAATTTTGGGGTGTGATGTGCGTAGTATTTCTCAAATGGTTAAAAAAATATTTTTGAGTTTTAAAAAATTATTAGAGGTGGAGAATAAATCTTGGAGGTGCAGAAAGAATTTCCAATTTCTTATTCTCTTTGTCAAGATTTCTTTGTCCTTTTAAACTTTTTTTGCATAAAAAAAATTGATACCAATTATCCAAACTATTATGATTTGTTTACATATATTTAAAATCTTAATCAATTGGTTGTTTTATTAGGAATTTGACATATGAAAATGGAGTATTTTAAGATTTTGCAAAGGAGATGATGTCTTTTTATATGGATTTGACCTATATTTTATTGGTATTGAATTTTTCAGTGAATTTGAAAAACACATTAGTGAATGTGAATATGTAGTATATGTATTACCTTTTTATAAGATAATTATTTTTCATTTTTTCATTTTGTTTTTTTAAGTAATTGAATTCAAAAGCTTTGTTGTTTGAGTTAACCATGGATCTAAGTTCTATTTTAATAGGAATTTGCAAAATTCCAAGCACGTTTGATGAAAAAAATGGACTAAATTATCAAGTTAATATATATTTTTTTTTGTTGCAAACTTTGTGAAGTCATTTGAATTCTTTTTGTTTGATACATTCTATCTTTCTTTAATTTCAACCTTTTTCTAAGTTTCTATTTGATTTATAATTAGGTTGATTTTATAATAGTATACGTCATAGAAAATAAAGGGGCCTAAATTATCTTAGATTTCTTCGTTCTAAGCTCAATGAATATTTCATTCTAAAGTAAAATAACAAACTCTTTCAATAATGAAATAAACTAATATAAAAATTTGTTAATTAAGATGCACAATATTAAGTATTAGAAGAATCAATTTAATTCTTACAACATGAGTTGTTAATTCGATGCTGTATTTATTAAATTGTATTAAAGCAATCAAATGGTCCTGGAGATGACACATTCAACTATCTTAGGACTCTGTAGTTCACCTAATCGCATAAATAATACATTTTTAATGGAAAATATAAATTGTTAATATCTTAATTTTTTATAATTTTTATTGAAAAAATATTACTTTCGAGTTCGATCCGGTCCACCACGAGTTGGTGGATTAAATGTAACATCCAAAAACTGAATAACCTCAATTTAATAAAACATCACATACATGAATATTCAAAGAGTACGAGGTTTAGGGTATAAAGGTATGCAATACATCAAATATACCCAGGTTACAAGAAAAAAGGCTCCACACGGCCCAAACAGAAAGATGTTGGAAAGACAAATAATCATACTAGGTCTTGTTCAGACGAGAAAAGTCATAACTAATAAAAGTACTCCAGCAATGGGTCCCACAGTGGGCCCAATACCATCCAATCCATCAAGCTGCAGCATCCCTAATATCCTCACCACTCACCACTGCCAAGGGTTCTCACATCTGCTCACATCAACAAGGTTGATGATCATTGCAAAGGAAGAGACCACACATAACACACAAGCAAACGAAAGGGTAAGCTAGCGAATAAATCATCATATCAGGCACTCAACATACCATTTCACATCCAAGCACACATAGCAGACACTCACATGTGAAGTATCCATCCATATAGAACCCTAAGATTTAACTATCCGGATACGTAACTGAGGCACCACCATGTGGCAATGGAATTATGTCTTACCAATGATGCGTCACCGCGAGGCCTTCACGGAATTATACCCTTCAGGAGGCACCACCACGTGGCCTTCGTGGAATTACGCTCTGGCCTTGAGGCACCACCACGACCCCCCGTGGAATTACGTCCTTTTGTCGAGGCACCACCAGGGACTTCCCTTAAGAGGGTCCATGGAATTATGTCAAATCGATGAGGCGCCACCAAGATCCCTCATTACAAGAGTCATGGAATTATTCCCTACTCATACTTTAAACATATTCCTCCCACCAATCAATAATTTCCCATAACATAAATATCATGTGTAATCCACAATTCATACCAGTCATGCTTTCCAATTCACACCCAATCAAATATCATGCCATTTCCATTTCATAAGTAACATATTAATCATGTTATCATCACGCAATCCTTCTAGTAAAGTAATTGGGGCAGATAAACAAGTCACACATCGGTGAACCACTTAATCATAACATCAAAAACTGCCCTCTTCCTCGCTTAAGCTAACAGAGCTCGCTCAGGCGAGGGGAACCCTCTCGCTCAAGCGAACCCCATCTCGCCTAGGCGAGGGCGCGACAAGGGGCCAGAGGGCTCTACGAGGTCTCGCTCAGGCGGGTCCCTTCTCGCCTAGGCGAGAGCACCCCTCGCTCAAAAAGAACACAAGTCGCCTAGGCGACAATTTGAGAGGAAAAGTCCTGGACGAGTCTCTGATAGTCTCGCTTAGGCGAGACTAGCTCGCTTGGGCGGGAAAACCAGCACCCACCACTATTTTCGCATACAACAGCCAAAATCACAAACCAAAACATGCTTAAATCAATCCCAATCGGGCACAACGACCACCAACCAATACAGTCATGAAATAATCGACAAAACATCTGAAAAACACCAGTAATCGAGGGTCCTAGCTTCCCTTACCTATAATGAGCTAGCAAAATAACTTTGACACCTAAGCCCACCACTGCAGTAGCCCCACGAGCAGATTGAAGAGCTGGAGATAGTGGCACAGAGGGGAGATTAGGTTTACTACGGTGAACCCCAACATAGAACACGAAAATAACTTAGAGGAGGTTTAAGGTCATGGAACAAACTTACGTGCAGGAATAACGAGGTTGAACTAACTTGAACGGAATGGAGGACCAAACCCTAGCAGAGACTACAGTAGCAGCTCAAGGGTGTGTGGAAATTTGTTTTACGCAAAAATGCCAGAATTAGGGTTTTGGATAGCTTTAGGTCAGTTTTTCTCTTATTAGGCCAACCCTTAGGCCCAAAGGTGAGGGACAGCCTTAAGAAGAAGGGCAGCACGAAAAATGGGTCTTATATTCTCCCAAACAAGAAAATTTTCGACCTCGAAAATGAAACTTACCTGGTAAACAAATGTGGATGCGATTTTCTCATGTCCTCCTTTAACTCCCAAGTCGAGTCACCCATCCTTCGATCCCAAATGACTTTAACAAGACTGACGGCCTTTCCTCGGCTTTCCTCAACCTTTCTATCCTCTAAAGCGATGAGTGGTACTTCCACCGTAAGATCCTCTCTGATCTGTATATCCTCAGCTTTCAATACATGGGCCAGATCGAACACATATTTCCTCAGCTGTGACACATGAAACACCGGATGAAGGTTTGCCAACTGAGGGGGCAAAGCTATCTCATACGCCACCGGTCCAATCCTCCTCGTGCTTTGATATGGGCCAAGGAATTTGGGAGAAAGTTTCCTCAAGCGGAGAGCCCTTCCCACACCAGTGGTTCGAGTCACCCTCAAGAACACATGATCGCCAGCTGCGAACTCCAAGGGTCTCCTCCTACGGTCTGCATAGGCCTTCTGCCTACTCTGAGAGGCTTGCACTCTGTTTCTCACCATCCTCACTTTCTCAATGGTCTACTCTAACAATTCTGATCCAACCAGTACCACTTCTCCGTCCTGGTACCAACAGAGAGGAGTCCTACACCTTCTGCCATAAAGAGCCTCGTATGGCGCTATGTCAATGCTCGCATGAAAGCTGTTGTTGTAGGTAAACTCGATCAAGGGCAACACCTCATCCCAAGTCCCCAGGTGATCCAATATACACGTCCGTAACAAGTCCTCAAGTGACTGAATGGTCCTCTCTGATTGGCCATCAGTTTGGGGATGGTAGGCCGAGCTCATATTCAACTTAGTCCCTAAAGCCTCCTGTAAGGTTTGCCAGAATCAGGAAGTAAATCATGGGTCTCTATCAGAAACTATGCTCAAAGGTACTCCATGCAACCTTACGATCTCCTTAATGTACAACTGGGCTAACTTGGCCATGGACATCCTCAAGTTCATCGCCAAGAAGTGGGCACTCTTGGTCAACCGATCCACTATCACCCAGATGGTGTCATGTCCTCTAAAAGTCCGTGGCAAATGGGTCATAAAGTCCATCGAGATGTTGTCTCATTTCCACACTGGTATCTCTAAAGGCTGTAGAATCCCACCGGGTCTCTGGTGCTCCACCTTCGCCTTCTGACAGGTCAGGCAGGCTGATACAAATAGGGCCACATCTTTCTTCATCCCTTGCCACCAGAAAGTCTCCTTGAGGTCCTGATACATCTTAGTCATGCCAGGATGCAAGCGAAGACGACTTTTGTGTCCTTCCTCCAGGATCAACTTCTTCACATCTGCATCATTAGGTACACAGATTCTACCATGAAATCTCAGTATACCATCATTACCCAAGGCAAAGTCTCTAGCCTCATCCGACCCAAGTTATTCTCTGACTCGGTTTAGACTGGCATCCAACAATTGCCCTCTCTGACTGAGTCCAAAAAGTTACTAGATATAGTAAGGGCACTACACCTAATGGACTCGGGCCCCAACTCCACCTGTAGTCTCATCCCTGAACTTTTCTAGCAGTTCCACCTCCCTTATCATGAGATGTGCCGTATGTACAATCTTCCTACTCAAGGCATCGACTACCACGTTTGCCTTCCCCGGGTGATACAATAGTTCGAAATCATAGTCTTTAAGGAACTCCATCCACATCCTTTGCCTCATGTTGAGCTCTTTCTGGTCAAACAGATACTTAAGGCTCTTATGACCGCTGAACACACGGAACTGAGCACCATAGAGATAGTGCCTCTAGATCTTCAAGGCAAATACTATAGTCGCCAAATCCAAGTCATGAGTGGGATAGTTGTGCTCATGCACCTTAAGTTGTCTCGAAGCATACGCCATAACCTTATTCTCTTGCATTAGTACGCAGCCGAGCCCAAGATGAGATGCGTCACAGTAGACTTCAAACGATTTCCCCACATCCGAAATTACCAATATAGGAGCACTCGTCAACCTTCTCTTTAGCTCCTTAAAGCTCTCCTCACACTTATCCGTCCAAGTAAAAGGTTGGTCCTTCCGAGTAAGCAAGGTCAGGGGCGTCACTATCTTAGAGAATCCCTCAATGAATCTCCTATAGTAGCCTGCTAACCCCACAAAACTCCTGATCTCTATGGCCGACTTAGGACTTTCCCACTTGACCACTACCTCGACCTTCGCTGGATCCACTGCAATCCCCTGGGCGGATATCACATGCCCCAAAAACTGAACCTCATCCATCTAGAACTCGCACTTGGACAACTTGGCACACAGCTGCTTCTCTCTCAAAACACCAAGCATCAACCTCAGGTGTTCTGCATGCTCTACTGGAGTCCTGGAATAGATAAGGATGTCGTCTATGAAGACTTACGACAAACTTATCTAGGAAGGGTCGAAAAATCATGTTCATGTAGTCCATGAACACTGCCGGGGCATTAGTCACACCGAAAGGCATAACCACGTACTCGTAGTGCCCATACCAGGACCTGAAGGCCGTCTTCTGCACATCGTCAGCCTTCACCAATATCTGGTGGTATCCTGACCGTAGATCTATCTTTGAGAACACCGACGATCCATGCAATTGATCCATCAAGTCGTCGATTCTCGGGAGGGGATACTTATTCTTGATTGTCATCTTGTTTAGTTGCCTGTAGTCCACACACAGGTGCGAGTTCCCATCCTTCTTTTTCACCAACAGAACTGGTGCTCCCCAAGGCGAAGTGTTGGGTCAGATAAACTGCTTCGCCATCAACTCCTCAATCTGTTTCTTAAGTTTGACCAACTCTACCGGAGCCATGCGGTATGAAGCCATCGACACCGGACCCGTCCCTGGCATTAGATCGATAAAGAACTCCACCTCTTTGTGGGGAGGTAGCCCTGGCACCTTCTCGGGGAATACATCATCGAATTCCTGCACCACAGGTATAGCGGACTCTATCCTTCCTCCTTCCACCTCTAGATGCGTGAAGATCACAAAGCACTGCACACCACCTCGCAGTTCCTTCAAAACCCCTTGGGACGATAATAACTTAGGCTCCTCTGAGTCGGGGAATAACAATCTCTTCTCTCGACAGTCGATAAGGATGCGATTGGCAAAGAGCCAATCCATCCCCAAGATCACTTCTAACTCTTGCAGAGGTAGGAAAATCAGATTCACTTTGTACCTCCGTCCTTCTACCTCCACCAGACACCTAACGCACAAGGACGACGTCCTGACCAAACCCGATGCCGGAGTAGACACTACAAGTTCACACTGTAGTTCAAACACCGGCAGACCCAATTTTTTCACACATGCATCTGACACAAATGAGTGTGTCGCTCCAAAGTCATATAGCACACAACAAGCTTTCCCAGCTATCAAACAATGGCCTATAACAAGGTTACCTGAGCCTGCAGCCTCCGCTTCGGTCATGGCGTACACTTTGTCGGTCGCCTGAGGCCTGTTGCCTTTGTGCCTCTGTTGGTTCTTTATAGGAGCCTGTACTAGAGGTCGTGTCACTGCTCTAGCAAGGGTGGGGCAATCCCTCCCAATGTGGCCTTCCTTACCACAGTTGTTGCACTTCTTAAAGCCTGCAAGCTATGGACAAACATTCCTCTTGTGTGGTCCCCCACACTGGTAGCACTGAATCCTGCTCTGCTGGGGGGAAGACTCCCTAGACCCCTGAGACTGGAAATGGGGCCTAGTATAGGGCTTACTCCTCTGTTCATGCCTATGTCTGGACCCAGATGGTCCTACCACTCTCTGCGGGGATGGACACTGAGTTTCCACCTCTACCTTCATCTTCTCTATGACCCTTGCCTTCTCCACCGGCAAAGTCTTTGATGGATAGCGGGACCACCATCAGACGAAGGTCTCTACGAAGGTCGTTCTCGAACTTCCTGCATCGCCACTCTTCATCCAGTGGCATGGTGTAGAAACGACAGAGATGCTTGAACTTTTCCGCATACTCAGTCATAGATCTGTTTCCCTATGTTAGTTGTAGAAACTCCACCTCTTTAGCATACTTAACGCTGTCGGGGAAGTACTCAGAGAGAAATTTTCTCCTAAAGACCTCCCAAGTAACTGCTTCTTGCCTCTCCTCCATCATGGACTTCATACAGACCCACCAGTGCTCAGCCTCACCTGTGAGCATATACACCGCGAATGTCAGTCTACTCTCCTCTGGGCACATCTTGGCATCAAATATCCTCTCCAAGTTCTTCAGCCACTGGTCTGCTGCGTCCGGACTGGTCTTGCCTCCAAACTTCACCGGGTGGTGTTTCAGAAAGTCCTCCAGGCTCCACTCCCTGACTGTAGGTCGTGGCTCCGGGCCAAAAGCAGGGGCAGCTACCTTGTTCTCCTCCAGCTGGCGGAGGGCCTCCATATGCTGTCTGTGAGCATCCTCAACAATCGCCCTAGCAGCCTCCATCTGCTGCATCATCAATTATTGTTGTTCAAGCGTTGTCGTCTATCGCTGCATTGATGCTTCATGTTGTTGCATCATTACCGTGCTTTGCTGTGTCATAGCAGCTACCATTGCCTCAATCGCCCTTGCGATGTTTGACACATCGCCCTGGGAAGATTGCAGAGTCCTACGAGATGGTGCCATAGTCCACTAACACACAGGAAATCATATGGTTAGGCTTGATAAGACAGGAATTAGCGAAGAATACTCAAAAAGATACAGAGAAAGCTAAGCGGACACCTAAGTCCACAGACCTAAGGATCGACTGCTCTGATACCATAAATGTAACATCCCAAAAACTGAATAACCTCAATTTAATAAAACATCACATACATGAATATTCAAAGAGTACGAGGTTTAAGGTATAAAGATATGCAATACATCAAATATACCCAGGTTACAAGAAAAAGGGCTCCACACGGCCCAAACAGAAAGATGTTGGAAAGACAAATAATCATACTAGGTCTTGTTCAGACGAGAAAAGTCATAACTAATAAAAGTACTCCAGCAATGGGTCCCACAGTGGGCCCAATACCATCCAATCCATCAAGCTGCAACATCCCTATTAGCTTCACCACTGCCAAGGGTTCTCACATCTGCTCACATCAACAAGGTTGATGATCATTGCAAAGGAAGAGACCACGCATAACACACAAGCAAACGAAAGGGTAAGCTAGCGAATAAATCATCATATCAGGCACTCAACATACCCTTTCACATCCAAGCATACATAGCAGACACTCACATGTGAAGTACCCATCCATATAGAACCCTAAGATTTAACTATCCGGATACGTAACTGAGGCACCACCACGTGACAGTGGAATTATGTCCTAGCAATGAGGCGTCACCGCGAGGCCTTCACGGAATTATACCCTTCAGGAGGCACCACCACGTGGCCTTCGTGGAATTACGCCCTGGCCTTGAGGCACCACCACGACCCCTCGTGGAATTACGTCCTTTTGTCGAGGCACCACTAGGGACTTCCCTTAAGAGGGTCCATGGAATTACGTCTAACCGATGAGGCGCCACCAAGATCCCTCATTACAAGAGTCATGGAATTATGCCCTACTCATACTTTAAACATGTTCCTCCCACCAATCAATAATTTCCCATAACATAAATATCATGTGTAATCCACAATTCATACCAGTCATGCTTTCCAATTCACACCCAATCAAATATCATGCCATTTCCATTTCATAAGTAACATATTAATCATGTTATCATCACGCAATCCTTCTAGTAAAGTAATTGGGGCAGATAAACAAGTCACACATCGGTGAACCACTTAATCATAACATCAAAAACTGCCCTCTTCCTCGCTTAAGCTAACAGAGCTCGCTCAGGCGAGGGGAACCCTCTCGCTCAAGCGAACCCCATCTCGCCTAGGCGAGGGCGCGACAAGGGGCCAGAGGGCTCTACGAGGTCTCGCTCAGGCGGGTCCCTTCTCGCCTAGGCGAGAGCACCCCTCGCTCAAAAAGAACACAAGTCGCCTAGGCGACAATTTGAGAGGAAAAGTCCTGGACGAGTCTCTGATAGTCTCGCTTAGGCGAGACTAGCTCGCTTGGGCGGGAAAACCAGCACCCACCACTATTTTCGCATACAACAGCCAAAATCACAAACCAAAACATGCTTAAATCAATCCCAATCGGGCACAACGACCACCAACCAATACAGTCATGAAATAATCGACAAAACATCTGAAAAACACCAGTAATCGAGGGTCCTAGCTTCCCTTACCTATAATGAGCTAGCAAAAAAACTTTGACACCTAAGCCCACCACTGCAGCAGCCCCACGAGCAGATTGAAGAGCTGGAGATAGTGGCACAGAGGGGAGATTAGGTTTACTACGGTGAACCCCAACATAGAACACGAAAATAACTTAGAGGAGGTTTAAGGTCATGGAACAAACTTACGTGCAGGAGCAACGGGGTTGAACTAACTTGAACGGAATGGAGGACCAAACCCTAGCAGAGACGGCAGCAGCAGCTCAAGGGTGTGTGGAAATCTGTTTTACGCAAAAATGCCAGAATTAGGGTTTTGGATAGCTTTAGGTCATTTTTTCCCTTATTGGGCCAGCCCTAAGGCCCAAAGGTGAGGGGCGGCCTTAAGAAGAAGGGCAGCACGAAAAGTGGGCCTTACATTAAACAGGTTGGCTCACAAGTTCACTTAATTTAAAAAATACAATTTTATTTATTTATTTTTAGTCAAAACTAAATTATAATTCTAATTAAAATCTAAATAAACTTTAATACAATCCAAATACAAACCAAAATCACAAAAATACAAATTATCTATGTGTTGGCTAAAAAAAACAACCTAACATAACCCAACTGCAAAGTCTAACTTAACAAAAAAACACTTGAGTGACTCCGGGTTGGCTCACCAACCCGACTCACAACGAATTCAATCTGGGTGAGCCGGGTTCTAGGTGAACGAATAAAAAATCAACCCATATTAAAATTTGTAAAAATATTTCAACCCAACTCAATCCGAACCCGTGGTAAGCCAGATTGACTCGTGGGTTCCAACCCATTTTAATATCTCTACTTCATAACCTTCAAGATTATTATATAAATATAAATATATATATATATATATATATATATATATTATAGTTAGATTTCTTTTTGTTTAATAGTATGACTCAATTACTTTGAACTTGATACAGTAGGTATACGATATATTATATATACCACTTTATAAGAAAATGTTAAAAAAATTTCAAAATTGTATAATGCTTAATGCTTTAATGTAAGATAAATACGAAACTTGAAAAAAAAATCTCATAGTTTTTTCTAAAATTTTTCAAAAAGAAAAGATAAGTAAACAGAAATTGTACATTCTAATATTACGTTACAAACCACCACATAGTAATCTCGATATAAAAATTTTAGATCTGTTTTTTTAACTATAAAAGAAACTGAAAACAACCACACATTATAAACTTGAACGAATTTTTTACCCAAGTTGTATCATTTTCGTTGTGTTTGTTTTATAAGTTCTAAAAATTGTTAAAGCATGAAAGTGGTGGTGGAGAATTTGACAGGAACACTTTTCTACATTGAAGTGAAGAATGATGCAACAATTGAAGATCTGAAGAAGGAAATTGAGACTCAGCAAAAACTACCTGGTGATCGTTTCATACTTGTTCTTCATGCTCATAATGAGTCTCTTATAATGGGTAAGGAACAAGAAAAGTTATCTCTATTTGATTCTGGAATTCAAGATGAATCTCATATTTATCTTTTCTTCACTCCACTTAATCACGATTCTATTGTTAATTTCGGGTTTACTAATCCAGATTTTTACTATTAAACTAAGTCAATATCAATATTTTGTTTCTATTTTTTTTTTCTTTTTCAGTTTTCTTCTTCTTTTTTGTCCACTCCAATTCTTCGTTGTATTTTCTTTAAATTTTCCCAAATTTTAATATTTTTTCTTGTCAAATGTTCTACATCAATAACTTTTACTTCTACATCAAATTTCACAAAATGCTAATATAGTGTATGAAGCTCTTCAATTGAAAACTTGTTTACTCTCAATCAATTGAGTCTATAAATTAAATTCATATAGGAGTAGAAATGAAGAATTAAAGTCACACTAATATTTATTATGACTATTTTAATTTTTTCGTAAATTTTGAATTCTAATTAAGTTGAGTATCTGGATAAATTCCAGAGCTACTAGTATAATTCAGTTAGCACAGAATTCGAACTGAATTTCTTAGTAATTTTTTAATACGAACTTTTTTTTAATTATTATATAAATTGATATTTATTATTAGTAAAAAGTTTATTTAAGCTGAAAAATATACCAATGGATTTTTTCTATACTGCATGTTTATACGGATGTTCATTTTGATAAACCAATGAGACTACATACTCCACTCTAATTGCAATATATATTTATGTTTTTCTAATTTTGTTTTCTTTTTAACTTTTCTCTTACTTCTTAGTTATGATATATTGATTTGGGCTTTGGGCTTTGGGCTACCGTGAACATTTGATAGACTTCAGCGAACTTTACTTCTTGTCCTTTCTTCTTGCGCCTATGTTTCTTTCTTTTTGCATCCGGTACTTTCCACTTTTTTTTTTCCTTAATCTTATTTTTTTCATAACTTATTTTTTTCTGTTCTTCAAAATTAAAGTGAAAAAAAAATACTAATTCATATGATTAAGATATCCAAAAATATTTCAAATTAAGATAATCAATTTTTATAAAAATATAATTTGATTAAAGATATATTTACTATTTAATGCACACTAGGTAATTTTATTAACAACGTTTTACTTAGAGCATATAATTTATTTTATGTATTTTAGTTTTGATATTATAACATTGAATCATTATAAAATAATATTTTAGTATAGGCTTAATAGCATTGAAAAATATATAAAGACTACATTGAATACAAATAAATGTATGGACCAAATGCTATTAAGCCTTTAGTATATATTATATAGATATGTTTTATCTCGAAAGATAAAAACAATAAAAAGAATTCAGTTTTTAAAATATTTTTTTATAAATAGGTTATTAAATTATAATTTTAGAATTGATGATTTATTATAAACAATAAGTTTATAGTTTTTAGAATAATATAATAAGGAATGAGTAATATAGAAATCAAATTATTAACTAAGTTTATCATTATAATAAATATAAAAGTAATAAAAAACTTTAAATCTTATACTTTTTTAAGTGATATGGTAAGATTTGGATTATTCTTTTTGAGATATAATTTTTAATGGATAAAGAATGAAAAAAATCTATAAACTAATTATAGCAATTTTATTTTTAGTTTATTATAAATTTTTATCTCTATAAAATTTGTTTATTTATCCACTCTAGAAGTTTAAACCGATAACTCATTCATTCTTCTGATAAATTAAGACAAATCAATTGAAATTATGACTGGGTAAGTTTTCAATTTACGATACTTAGTTCAACACTTTTTTTTTTTTTTTTATCAATGAGGAACGTTGTTTATGTAAGTGATAGTTGAATTTTTATGTACCTGTAAAAGAACCATTACATTCTAGGATTTGTTATTGAATTAGAGATATGAAATACATTGTTGATTGGATTGAGGTGTAATTTTTATGTATAGGAATTAATCCGGAAGCATGATGTATTTGAACCGACTTATTTTTTCTCACGCTGTATCCATTTTATATTTTAGGCATCTAAATATATTATTATTTTTCTTTTCTTTTAATTGATGAACTTTATAATATATATTTAACGAGGTTTACGAGATGTATTGGGTGAGTAGTTGATAGGTGTAACTTGAGATTTGCGTCAAAATATGCAAATATATTTAGAACTATCAAAACGTACAATCTGGTTCGATCTGATTCGACTAATCATTCGACTAATTATTGGTTGATCACTTAGTAAGTTAATTTAGTCTTGCTTACTTATTAGCGAGTCAAAGAAATTTGAATCGGGCTCAACTTACCAACCTATCATGGATTGGTAGATTAAACGAGTTGGTTCATGGACTCACTTAATTAAAAAAATATAATTTTTTTATTTTTTTTCAGTCAAAACTAAATTATAATTATAATTAAAATTTAAATAAACTTTAATACAATCTAAATACAAATCATCTATGTGTTAGCTAAAAAAAAACATCATAACCTGATCCAAATACAAAATCCAATTTAACAAAGAACACTTTGTAAATCTTTTTTTGTGGATTAGTGAGCTAACCCAACTCACAACGAATTCAACCTGGGTGAACTAGGTTCTAGGTGAACCGAATCAAAAATCAACTTGTATTAAAATTTGTAAAATAATTTTAACCCAATCCAAAATTTATAATATATCGGATTGATTCAGGGATTCCAATATACTTTGACAACTCTAAATATATTAGATTGCGATACGAAAATTGATGTTAAAAAAAAAAGGAGGCAGTGAAAGAAGAGTGTGTGGTCCAATCCCGTTTTGGCCGTCCCGTAAGATTCGTGATTAGAAGTTGATGGATAATATTCGCATTATATTCCTAAATTGTTCCCCGTTTATGCTTAGGTTGTTAGTTGCCGGCCATTAACAAATTCACACTAAAAATGTTCCCAGCAAACACATAATGTCTTATTGATTAACCTAAATAACAAAATAAGTCACTTATTTTATATATGCAATATTCGATCTCTGATACCCTGGCTTTTGATTTCCTCATCTAATTTTGGGTCAACTACACTGTTTTCTGTTTTATATGTTCTTTCAGAAAATAAAAATATAACTTCTCTTCAAAGTTAAAAAATCAGATATTTTTTTAATGAAAATATAATGGGTTAATAATTTAATCATAATGGATTAAATTCCTAATAAATATTAAAGTGTAACAATAGGAAGATATTTATTTCATAAGATTAAGTCTCTATATTGAATCCATAAAAAACAACCATCTTAATTCTTTGAAATAATTGATTAATATATATATATATATATATATATATATATCATAAAGAATTAAATGTATTATGGTTATTATATTTTATTATGGAGCGAAGTTTAGTTTTTATGACAAAAGTGTAGAAAAAAAAAATTCTTCAAGTGATACTATAACTTATGGAAAGGTTAAAAAAATGGTGCAGAACCCTTTGATTTACATTAACAAGATAATGTTCTACTTTAATTAAACTTAGTGAGGATAAATATAAATATAATATTTATAAGTTTTAATCATGTTTTTGAGACTTTAATAAATTTGGAAATTTTTGATTAAGTTCCTATTAAATTTTTTTGTTGACAGAGTTCTCAAAAGTTTAAAACTTTTCAGTTAAGTCATACTGTTAGATTTGACTATTAAGTGTATGACATGATTTAAAATCTTATATTGTCATTCTGCTTACATATCTCAACTTAATACTATGTTGAGAGATTTTAATGACAAGAATCTTCTTCAAGGATTGACTTATTTAACTAAAATTACTATTAAAGCAAATTAAAATTATAAAATTAACAAATATAAAATTAAAAGATAAAAAATATATTAAACTATAAACTATAAAATTATATTATTAGATAATAATAAACTTATTAAATTATTAAATAAAAATGAAAAATATAATTTAACAATTTTTTTTTCATATTTTTTTTTAATTTTATGGTTAATATAATTAAGCCATTATATATTTATAAAATTATAATATTGTATAATTATTTAATAATGAAATTGTAAAATTACAAAAATAAAATAAAGTTACGATTAAAAATTATAAATTTTAAAATTACAAAATTACAAAATTGTAGAATATGAAAATATGAATTGTAAAATTAAATAATTAAAAAAGTTATGAAATTAGAGTTACAAAATTATATTTTTAATTTTATATTTAATAATTTAATAATTTTCTAATTATGTAATTTTATATTTTATAAATTTATAAATTTTTTTATCTTTTAATTTTATATTTTTAATTTTATATTTTTAATTTTATAATTTTTATTTACTTTAAAAATAATATTAGTTAAATACAATACATCTTTGATTTCAAAATAACATTTGTTAAATAAACTACATTTTCTTAGGGAGATCTCATCATTAAAGTCTTTAATATTATGTAACCATATTTTATTATTAAAATCTGTCAGTATTATGTGATGATATTTAATTAGGATGACTATATAAGATATAATTATTAGTAAAATCTATCAAAGGTCTCGAGTAAGAAGTTGTATTATATTAAAAATTAATAAAACACAAAAATTTAATAAATACTATACTAGAAGTTCTTACTTCTGTCGAGACTCAAATCATAATTACATCTATTTATAAATATAATATTGTAGCTTGTGTAACTTTTTTATCATTGACATGGAGAGAGAATAAGTTGTAAATGATACTGAATGGAGACAAATAAACGTGTCTAGTTGCTTCTTAATTAATGAGTTATAATGGTGCAACAATTTAATTCAAATAATGCAGCGAAAGAAAATGGAAAAATAATGCAGTAATTATGTCATTAATTCACTTTATGTGAATTAATTATGTCATATCAAAATTTATTTTTAGAATTTGTTAAATTTTTTATTGAAATTTTTGTTTTAGAATATTAAACATAATATGCACTTTCATTGAATAAGGCGGTGGCGGAGCATTGAAGGAGCATTGGGCCATGGTTTCTCCAAACTTTTTCACTTTTTTTTAATGTTTTTAATTTTTATTTCTTTTAATTATCTGTGTTTAAATTTTGTTAAACTGTATATTTTTTAATTCTTAAATTATGTGTATCTTTTTAAATTAGATAGTAATATATTAAAAAATTAATAAAAATTTATTTAGTATTTTTAATTTCTTTCAAAGCCGCATTTAATATTAATAAATAATAAAATATAAAATTAAATATATAAAAAATATTAAGATATTTTTTATTTTTTATTTTCATTGTCTTTTTAGTTTTTCACATGTTGTATTCATCTTTTAATCTTACTTGATTTCTTTTATTATCAAAGAAAAAAAAATTAAACAAAAACTTATTATCTCTGTCCTCAAATTTTATATCTTTTAAGAAAAGATAATTTTCTCTTATCTCACTTAGTAGTGAAATACTTGTTTAATATTTAACACTATTTTTATGTCAGGACTCTTTTGTATATTCATTTTTTTTATGAATATAGAATAGCAAGTAATGTATTAAGATATTTTTTATAGACTGTTTTTAATTGTTAGTTGATTATCATAATTTTTTTGTAATTATGTTTCTCAATTTTTAATTATATTATGATAAATTACTTTTTAGTCTTAAACTTGTTTTTAAAATAGGTATATTGATGAAAAATAAAAGAATAAATTCATTTTTTTTAAAATTGATAAAAGAGGAGTAAAGATCAAAACATGACGATATGGTTACTTATCGTATAACAATGAAATGAAATGTTTGTAATGACTTTTGAATCGATCTGTGCACAATAGTAAAATGGAAAATGAATAGCCAATAATATAATTATTTATATTGAAAAAAAATAGCTGAAAAATTTAGTTATGATTGAATTATTTGATAAATGCAAGAATATGAAAAAATAATGAACAATCATTTGGATAGTGTAGTTTTTTTATAGAGACAATAATGTTAAATATATAAATTCTAATTATATTATTTTGGCTCCCAAACAATTTTAGTAAAAATCTGCCCACTTGTATATGGTAATAAGCACAAATTATAACTAAGTTAATTAATTTTTTTTTGTAATTGGTGTGTAAAATTGTTAAGATAATATTATATAAATTCAATAAAACTTATTAAACTATATTATTAGAAAAAGCTCTGCTAAATAACTTTAGTATCAGACACTTCTCTGTAAATTAACTTCATTGCATTGCTCGTTTTCTTATGATATAATATATAACTTTGCATTTCAATAATTTGTTAACGAATATCATAGTTAGAATCCACTGACAAATTTTGCTTTATGTGTACATATATTCTTTTATTATACTCTATTTAATTAATGTCTGATTTCATTGAACATTGGATTAATTATATCCTATGAAATATCTTCGGCCACACGCAGATAATAAACAATAAATATACATTGTTCTCCAAATTCGCTAATTGTTTAACATAAACGTTGATTCCTTATCCAATATTAATTACCGATAGTTTATTTATGGAAGAAAAGTCTACAAGTTTCTCCTTTTTTTAGCTCTTTGGAATGATAATATCTTTTTTTATTTTCTTTGAAGCAAAAAAAAAATATAAAAAAAAAAAAATATATATATATATATATATATATATATATATATATATATATATATATATATATATATATATATATATATATATTTCGGTTTGGAATTAGGAACCGAACCAGAACTGAGAATCAACTCTGCCATAAGAATTTCTTCTCTTTCACTCGTCCGAAAAACTCTCCTCTTTCCTTAATCCCTCATGTATATATAGGGTATTTCAATTTTAAAGATGCTATCTTATTGTCAGATCTTTAGCTAACCAACCTACCCACTTCTCCACTATTCTCTCCTGAAATCTCGCATGGGGGGTGGTTATTCCTAAAATCCAGAGATATTTACTCGTTACCTCGGCCACATTGGCCCAAATGATCGTCACCTCGGCCACATCGGCCAAATGATCGTCACCTTGGCCACCTCGACCTAAATGATCATCACCTCGGCCACCTCGGCCCAAATGCTCGTCACCTCGGCCACCTCGACACAAATGCTCGTCACCTCGGCTTGTGACTGAAACTCGTTGTTTTATGATAAATATTTATCGAGTCGGAATCCAAATGAGCATGTTGAGGTCGACCATTCCCCTAGACGGTACACAGTCCTCCAACCTTGAGTCTTCAACTTGCTGGGATGAATAGTTGTCATAAATCGTCCACATATTCTAGTATAGGACAAGTAAATATATAACATGATAAAGCTGAGGTCAGTCCGACAGAGTCCTCGACATAAGATAAGTAAACCGATCAAGCTGAAGTCGGCCTAAGGGAGACCTCAACATATGAGGTCGGCCCGAGGGAGACCTCGACATAAGATAAGTAAAATGATCAAGCTGAGGTCGACTTGAGGGAGACCTCAACGTATGAGGTCGGCCCGAGGGAGACCTCGACATAAGATAAGTAAAACGATCCAGTTGAGGTCGGCCTGAGGGAGACCTCAACATATGAGGTCAGCCCGAGGGAGACCTCGACAAAAGATAAGTAAAACGATCCAGCTGAGGTCGGCCCGAGGGAGACCTCAACATATGAGGTCGGCCCGAGGGAGACCTCGACATAAGATACGTAAAATGATCAAGCTGAGGTCGACCTGAGGGAGACCTCAACATATAAGGTCGGCCCGAGGAAGACCTCGACATAAAAAAGATAAACTCATTAAGTTGAGGTTAGTCGATTGAAGCTCTCAATGTACTGTGGTATTCTCTCGCTCGTAGCGAGGTCGGATTCAAGTTTAGCCCTCAATGTACTAAGGTATTCTCTCGCTTGTAGCGAGGTCGGATCCGAGTTTAGTCCTCAGCGTACTGAGGTATTCTCTCGCACGTAGCGAGGTCAGATCTGAGTTTAGTCCTCAGTGTACTGAGGTATTCTCTTACACGCAGCGAGGTCAGAACCGAGTTGAGTCCTCAGCGTACTAAGGTATTCTCCCGCACGTAGCGAGGTTGGATCCGAGTTTAGTCCTCAGCGTACTGGGGTATTCTCTCGCACGTAGCGAGGTCAGATGCGAGTTTTAGTCCTCAGCGTACTGAGGTATTCTCTCGCACGTAGCGAGGTCGGATTCGAGTTTATTCCTTAGCGTATAGAGGTATTTTCTCGCACGTAGCGAGGTCGGATTCAAGTTTAGTCCTCAACGTATTGAGGTATTCTCTCGCATGTAGCGAGGTCGGACCGAGTTTAGTCCTCATCGTACTGAGGTATTCTCTCACACGTAGCGAGGTCGGATTCGAGTTTAGTCCTCAGCATACTGAGGTATTCTCTCGCACGTAGCGAGGTCAGCTCCGAGTTTAGTCCTCACATACTGAGGTATTCTCTCGCACGTAGCGAGGTCAGATTCGAGTTTAGTTCTCATCCTACTGAGGTATTCTCTCACACGTAGCGAGGTCAGATTCGAGTTTAGTCCTCAGCATACTGAGGTATTCTCTCGCACGTAGCGAGGTCAACTTCGAGTTTAGTCCTCACGTACTGAGGTATTTTCTCGCACGTAGCGAGGTCAGATTCAAGTTTATTCCTCAGCATAATGTTGTATTCTCTCGCACGTAGCGAGGTCGGATCCGAGTTTAGTCCTCAGCATACTGAGGTATTCTCTCGCACGTGACGAGGTCGAATCCGAGTTGTCAGACATTTTTTGTTTTGCACAGGTCGACCTGCTTTTTAGTCGAGTTTGAGTGTCTTTTGGTGCTTTGTAAAATTGGTAATTCATGAGCTCTTAATGTTACGTAAAATAATACAAATAAAAAGTTTATAAAGAGGATACAATTGAGATCGACAAAGAGCATACATCTTCATTAAGCTTCGTGCTTGAGGGGATATTTTTGGCTGACTAACGTCGGCCCACTTCCTGCTACGAGGTCGGTCCCGAGCCTACCTCTCTGTCCAGCATCGTGCTTGTGGAGAGACCTAGAGCTGACTGTCGTTGAACCCCTTCTTGCTTCGAGGTCGGCCTAGAGCTCACCTCTCCATTCAGCTTCGTCAAGATTGCCACCGCTGAAACCTCATCAGAGATCATCGCGAGCCCTCGTCGTTGAGAATCAAAAGACCTTTGTCGTCTCTTCTATGTTGCTAACTCCGCCATAGATGCTTTTTTCGTGGAGTACTTTATCATCGTGATTTTTTCACATTATTTTGGTTGGGACCTCGTTTTACTGGGCCCCACGGTGGGCGCCAATGTTCTGGTATGGAATTAGGAACCGAACCAGAACTGAGAATCAACTCTGCCGTAAGAATTTCTTCTCTTTCACTCGTCTGAAAAACTCTCCTCTTTCCTTAATCCCTCATGTATATATAGGGTCTTTCAGTTTTAAAACTACTATCTTACTGCTAGATCTTTAGCTAACCAACCTACCCACTTCTCCACTATTCTCTCCTGAAATCTCGCATGGGGGGTGGTTATTCCTAAAATCCAGGGATATTTGTTCGTCACCTCGGCCACCTCGGTCCAAATGCTTGTCATCTCGGCCATCTCGACCCAAATGCTTGTCACCTTGGCCACATCGGCCTAAATGATCGTAACCTTGGCCACCTCGGCCCAAATGCTCGTCACCTCGGCCACCTCGACCCAAATGCTCGTCACCTCGGTCTGTGACTGAAACTCATTATTTTATGATAAATATTTATCGAGTCGAAATCCAAATGAGCAGGACCATTTTCCTTGACAGTACAATATATATAGATAAAAGACTCATTCAAATGATAAAATAACCAAAAGTTACAAGTGGTTATACACAGATATATAAATAGTAGATAAGTACGAAAAAAATATCATAAAAAGATGGAAGATAAAAATCCTTAAACAACTCCAACTAGCTATGGTTCCATAACATATAGGATATTCTGTACTTTGTCCGCTACATCCAACCAAAACAATACGTGAATAGGTTTTTTCTGAACTAAATTTTAAAATTATTTTAAAAGAACTAAACTGAATTTTATAATAATTTAAATAAATAAAACTTGATTCCATCACAATTTGAGTAAATTAAAATAAATTGAATTACTTTAAATATTTGAATTATTTTATAATATATTTTGTAATATTGTTTAGTTCAAAAAATATTTAAAGTAATTTAATATTTAAAAATTAAATTAATATAATTATTTTGTATATATTTTTTAATTAAGTTTTATGTCCTTTATAAATTTTATTATTTTCAATTTAGTGTTTATTATTATTTTTTGAGTACTCTAATTTTTATATTTTTCAATTGAATTTTTGCTATTTAATTTTTTATAATTAATGTGGCTGTAATAACTTTTTATCATTTTTCTATATGAATATGTTGCAAATATTTTTTATATATTGTATTAACCCAAAGCCATGCATAATATTATTTCCATAACATATCTGATTTATAACACGTGAGAATGCTAAAACGGCCATGACGTGTCATCATTCACTTGCAATACATTCCTTCTCCACATTCTTTTGAAAATATTATACGTAAATGATAAATGAACTTGTTTTTATAGTATTATATGAACTTGTTTATATTTGGATTTGGAAAGATAATTTTTACGTATGGATATACATATGGATAACATTTGATTTTTTTTTTTTTAAATTAGATAAGTATGATGACATGTAAGTACATATTTTTCTGTTTCTATCTTTATATTATTCTTCCTCATTACACTTATTTCTCTTTTAAATTATTGAAACATCATTAATTTTATAGAAAATGTAAGAATTTATATTAATTTTCTTAGTCCTTAAATTGGTAATTTATTTTTAACACAAACATTCAATCATTTTTACTATTAATAATAATATTAATATTATTATTACTAATAATATATAATATTATTATTATTATTAATTGTACTGGACCAGAGGAGTGATTCGGTTGCAGACCGAGGACAAGTGGATTTTGGTATCGAGTCGGGGAGGCACCAAAGGAGAATATTAACCGAATTAAGTTTCGTATTTGGTGTTGTTTTTAGGAGTTAATGAGGTTGTTATTATATTTAGAGATATTTTAGGAGCAGAAGATAATTTCATTTTTTATTTTGAATATCTAGAATTTAATATTTTTGTAACTGATTATGATATAAATAAGAAGGTTGCTCCCATGGTCATGGGGGGAGATTTTTTGACCTAAGCAAGTCTTAAGCTATGGTTAAAAATATTTCTTTCTTTTTGTTTTTGGTTAAGAATTATCTGGCACTTTTCTTGACCAGAACATTGGCGCCCATCGTGGGGTCCGGTAAAACTCGATCCCAACTCCACCAAATTTCAATAAGAAACGCTACAACAAAAAATAGAGATGAATCGCGCAAGAAGGCAGAAGAAGATCTACGACTCTTAAGGGAAGAAACACTCAAAGAAAGGGAGATACTTCGGAAGGAGACCGAGGATACCCATCATCGGTTGGAGGAAGCCCTTCGTCATCAAGAGCAACTGAAAAAACTCAATGAAAACATGCAGTAGCAGATTACGCCTTTGCAATACTCACAAGAAACTTTTGACATATGCAAATCATGAGAAGATGATCGATCTATGCTCAATCTCTACTTACAGATCAACAATTAATCATTGCGATTGAAGCTTACGCTCTTTCTCGATACAGGTACGAAAAAACCCAAAGTTCCAAGTATGTTGCTATTTTTTGATATAAAAAAAAAAATTGAACAAAAATTACAAACCAGAAAATCTAAACAATTTCCTGATCACAGTCATAAATCATATCACAGTCATAAATCATTCTACTCTTCTTATATTATGTAGGGGTCACAAGTATAAATTTAATAGTTTTACAAATTTGATTAAATGATTTCTTTAGGGCACTAAAAATAAAAACCTAGAATGATTAATTTAAAAAAAAATATTATTTTTGTAATTTATAAAATATACATTGTTATGTTGTTTTAACTTAAATATATTGTCGGATAATGTAATCTTAATTATGTGTACAGGAATAATAAATTGATTTGCTAAAAGATAATAAAATATATTTATATAAAAGAATTATTATTATCGATTGTTCCTTTTATTTTTAACCATTTTATTAGAAAAAGAGTAAAATAGTGAAATTAATGAATAATACAAGTTTTATGAATTAATTACTCGTCGTCCTTTTCAATGCATAAAACTAAATGACTTTTACATTAAAGTTTGCCTTTGAAATATTAAATAAAATATGTGTTGTGTTATTTATATTAAAATGTATGTTTCTCATTAATATTTTATTTAATATTATTAAATAAATAACTTTTAGTGTGAAGTATTTTATATTTAGAGGAGTTTTAAGAAAATATTCTTAACAATTTAGGAAGATTTAATCTACCATAAAGTTGTTTCAAAATATCAATATAATTATTTTATATGGTGCTAGAATTATAAAATAAGATTGTTTAAATATATAAACTAAGATTTCGATACATATGTTAAAATGTGAGTATTATAGTAAATATTACTAGTTATCTTTAAAATAAATTTATTGTTACTAGATATAAATGTGTTCTGGTGTTACTTTATTTTAATAACAAACATAATCATTTTATAATAGTATGTTATTTTAATCGGCTTAAATTTTTTGATGATATCTTATAATTCACTATTTATTTGGTATGATTTTTACAAGTGAAAATTATTTAATTAAAATTAAGATATTTATAAAATGTTTTACATATAAATATTACAATTGTCATATATATACATGTGATTATGTGAATTAGTAACGGGAATTTCGTAGATATATTAAAAGTTCATTCATCATGTTTAAATCAATAAAGATTGGCTTCATTGGGAATAAGGTAAAGAACTTATGTGTTCTATTCCGAGCCTATGTGCTTGAGGTAAAGAACCTATGTGTTTTATTCCGAGCCTATGTGCTTGAGGTTAAAAGAACCTATGTGTTCTATTCCGAGCCTATGTGCTTGAGGTTAAAAAGAACCTATGTGTTCTATTCCGAGCCTATGTGCTCGAGGTTAAAAAGAACCTATGTGTTCTATTCCAAGCCTATGTGCTTGAGGTTAAAAGAACCTACGTGTTCTATTCCGAGCCTATGTGCTCGAGGTTAAAAAGAACCTATGTGTTCTATTCCGAGCCTATGTGCTCGAGGTTAAAAGAACCTATGTGTTCTATTCCGAGCCTATGTGCTCGAGGTTAAAAAGAACCTATGTGTTCTATTCCGAGCCTATGTGCTCGAGGTTAAAAAGAACCTATGTGTTCTATTCCGAGCCTATGTGCTTGAGGTTAAAAGAACCTACGTGTTCTATTCCGAGCCTATGTGCTTGAGGTTAAAAAGAACCTACGTGTTCTATTTCGAGCCTATGTGCTCGAGGTTAAAAAGAACCTATGTGTTCTATTCCGAGCCTATGTGCTCGAGGTTAAAAGAACCTATGTGTTCTATTTCGAGCCTATGTGCTCGAGGTTAAAAAGAACCTATGTGTTATATTCCGAGCCTATGTGCTCGAGGTTAAAAGAACTTATGTGTTCTATTCCGAGCCTGAGAGCTCGGTTCATGAACGAATGATTAATTACTTTGGAGTTTTATATGTTTGCAGGATTGAGAGCTCGGTTCATTAATTACTTTAGAGTTTAATGTTTGCCGGATTGAGAGTTCGGTTTATGAACGAGTGATTAATTGCTTTGGAGTTGTATGTTTGCAGGATTGAGAGCTCGGTTTATGAACGAGTGATTAATTACTTTGGAGTCTTTTAATGTGTGCAGGATTGAGAACTCGGTTTATAACCGAGACCAAAGAAGGTAGTAGTGTGAAGGGGATAGTTGATACAGATTAGTTAAACTGGGGTGACATAAGAAATTGATTAAATTAATTTAAAAGGTTGAAATTGTGGGGCGTGAAGATAGGGAGTAATGATGATTTTACGGAAAGTGGTGAGGAGTAGTTATTGACAAGACAAATTCTGCTATCCTCGTTTTGAAGACGAGACCGTGCCAAATTTGGAGAGCTATGTACTGGACCAGAGGAGTGATTCGGTTGCGGACCGAGAGGACAAGTGGATTTTGGTATCGGGTCGAGGAGGCACCGAGGGAGAATATTAACCGAATTAAGTTTCGTGTTTGGTGTTGTTTTTAGGAGTTAATGAGGTTGTTATTATATTTAGAGATATTTTAGGAACAGAAGATAATTTCATTTTTTATTTTGTATATCTAGAATTTAATATTTTTGTAAGTGATTATGATATAAATAAGAAGGTTGCTCCCATGGTCATTGGGGGGAGATTTTTTGACCTAAGCAAGTCTTAAGTTGTGGTTAAAAATATTTCTTTCTTTTTGTTTTTGGTTAAGAATTATCTGGCACTTTTCTTGACCAGAACATTAATCATTATAATTAATATATAATAACATTTTTTTAAAATTAATTGTAAAAAGCGTGAGTTAGTCCAATGTTAGTGTTTTGTTTCATAAAAAAAACACGTGACACATTGTTTGTCATATGAAATAAACTTTGATACTATTAGAAAAAATATGGAGCAAAACCAATATTTTTTAAAGTATAGAGACCAAACGGTAAGTTTTGCCTAAAGACTATTTTCAATTTTAGATAAAATTTCAGGGATTAAAAACATATTTTTTTCTAAATAAAATAATAGGACACTTGAGATGCTTTGACCCATAAACACACCTTAAGAAAGGTCAAGACAAAACAAGATAAAAGAAGAAAAGGAGAAGACAAGTCTAAAGACATTTGTCACATATGAATGTAGAATAACACATAAAGACTTACACAAACAAACCACCTCCCAAAAAAGAGAGAAAAACCAATACTACAGTTCCATTGGCCTTCCATTGACCTTAACTACGATTGGGTCTTACCACAAACCATTAAGTGTGATATCATTGTTGAATTTCTTTTTACTAGGATAAACTATGGAGATTGATCACATCTAATGCAGTGGTGGAGCATAATGGTGGCAGGGGAGGGCATGGCCCCCCAAAAATTTTGAATTTTTTTTTTATGATAGGTATTTTAATTTTTTTTACATAGATATTATGTTTTTTGATTTTTTGATTATAAATATTAAATTAAATATTCTTTTCTTTTATAAAAATAATAATTAATGATAATAAATAATAAAATATAAAATCATACATAGTAAAGAATAAAAAGATTTATTAAGATATTTTTATTATTTTTTTTATTATAGTTTGAGTTTCTCACAAATTGTTCTCATCTTTCATTCTTATATGTTCTCGTTTTCTTTTGTATTTGAAAAGAAAAAAATATTTTATTTTTGCTTTTATTTCTCCTTTATTCTCTTCCATTCTCAAGGAAGAAAAGAAGAATCGTCTCACTTGATGGTAAAATATTAGTTTAATAATTTATTTAATGAATCTCTTTTATATTATTTTTTTAATTTTATGAACATAGAAGAAAAGGTATTGTACTATGTGTTTTTTATAATTAAATTTTAATTGTGGTTCCATTATATGTCTATTTTCTTTTGTTTCTCAAGAGAAAAAGATCTATTATTTTTGCTCTCATATCTTAGTTGTTCTCTTCTATTCTCGAAGAAATAAAGAAGAAGATAATTATCTTTTGTCTCACTTGATAGTGAAATATTAGTTTAATAATTTATTTAATGAATCTATTTTATATTAATTTTTTATTTTATGAATATAGAAGAAAATTGATTGTACTATGTGTTTTTTATAATTGGATTTTAAGTGTGGTTTGATTATCATCGATTTTTTCTTTTGGATTTTAAGTGTGGTTTGATTTTCCGCTAATGATGTAGCTTAATTTTATACTAAGTTATGTATTCATTTTTACGGTATTAATGCTAATAATTAAATGTATAAATTTTAAATGTATTATTTTGCCTCCCCCAACAACGTTGGTCAAGATCCGCCACTGATCTAATGTATGGGTTGCTTATATAAAAATCTGACACTACTTCCAACTTAAAATCTTAACATTTAATGTTTATGAAATCTTAAAATTTTATGTTTGTAGGTCTTGTTTTTCTTATATACCACTAAACTTTTTCATTTTTACTCATACTTGAATTCCTAATACTTCCTTCTTCTTTTTATTGAAAAATTCATTCTTATCCTTCAACTATATTTTTTTCTCCATGTAATCTTCATCCCAGACATCTCCAACTCACCATATTACACATTTCCATCAGTTTCTATTTTGTAATAGAATAATATAATTTGTTGTTTTCCTTGTAACATATTAACTCAAAACTTCATCTTCACACCTTTTCCTACTCTTCTAGTAATTCCATTTTCAAATCAACTTAAATTGTTATTTTTCCGTATTTTTTTTAATGTATTTTTAATGGTAGGTAAAGAGTAGGGGTGGACAAAAAATCTAATTTTCTTGACCCAATCCACTTTTGTTCCAATCCAATATATTTATAATCCATTTTATTAAAAATCCAATCCATTTAAAATCCATTTAATGGATCTGGATTTCAATCTAATCTACATTTTATATATTTTATGGATTGGATATCCATTTTATAAATCAAGATTTTTAAATATGGATAATCCAAAAAATCCAATCCAAATTTTCAATTTAAATTTTTAGTTGGGTTAGACTAACGGTTGAGATGAACTAGGCTAAATTCAGAATCGGACGGGCCTTGCTTGACGACCTATATGGATCGGGCAGGCCCGACGATCATAAGAGGTTGGGCGGGCCTAAAGATATGAACGGGCTAGGCGGGCCCGACAAACCAAATGAGTCAATTGGGCCAAACGATTCGAAAAATTCGAGTGAGCCCGATGACCCAAACGGGCCAGGCGGGCCCAATGACTCGACGAGCCAGGTGGGCCCGAAGACTCGAACGAGCCAAACGGGCCTAAAGACCCGAATGGGCCAAGTGAGCCTGAAGACCCGAATGGGCCAGCCAGGTTCGAAGATCAGAACGGGCCAGGCAGGTTCAAAGATCCGAAAGGGCCAAGCAAGCTCCAAGACCCAAACGGGCTAGGCGGGCCCGATGACCCGAATGGGTCAAGCGGGCCTGAAGAACCGAACGGGTAAAGCGGGCCCGATGACCCGAGTGAGTCAGGCGGGCTCGAAGAATCGAGCGGGTAAGGCGGGCCTGAAGACCCAAACGAGTAAGACAGACCCGAAGACCCGAACGGGTCAGGCAGACCCGAAGACCCGAACGGGTCAGGCGAACCAGAAGACCCGAACGGGTCAGGCGGACCCGAAGACCCGAACGGGCCAAGCATGCCCAATGACTAAAACAGGTCAGGTCGGCCCAAAGACTCGAACGGGTCAAGCAGACCCAAAGATCCGAATTGGCCAAACGTGCCCGACGACCCGAACGCCCGTTCGGGTCGTTGGTCCCGTCTGGGTCATCGGGCCCGTCCAGGTCGTCGGGTCCGTTCGTTTCGTAAGGCCCGTCCAGGTCGTCGGGTCCGTCCGTTTCGTAAGGCCCGTCCAGGTTGTCCGACCTATTCGGGTCGTCGTGCTTATCCGGATCTATTTTAAGAAATAATATATTTTTCATGTTGAAGATGAGAGCCCATGGGTTGACCCTGACCCACAGGGCTTTTGTAAGGTTTTTGGTGTTGTGGGCTTCTTTGATGGGGGCTTTTTTTCAGTATGAGCCTTTTTGGCCCTAGCCCACATGGGCCAGGGCCAAGCCCTATGGATTGGACCAAATTGACACCTCTATGGGTCGACTTGACGACTCAGACGGGTCGTGTCTGACGACCTGTACGAACTGAGTCATGTTGGCCTTAATGACACAAGTTTAAAAAAAATTTCATTTAAATTCTTTTATAAAAAATGGATTCTGGATTTTGAACTTGATCCAAATATTTGGATTGGATTTAAATCTTGATCCAAATATTTGGATTTGGATTTAAAAAAAATTCAAACTACTTTTGTTAAATAAATGAATTTGGATAAAAAATCTAATCCAATTATTTGGATCTGCAATGAATGTGGATTGGATCATTAAAAATCCAATCCATGCTCACCCCTAATAAAGAGAATGAAATAAGTTTTCTTTAGATACCTTTGTCTTTTTAAATAGTACACATAATACAACCATATCAACATTATTTAGTTAACATCAAATGGTAGGTTGATAACTTTAAATATTATGAATTCATCTCCTTCCTCCTGCTGGCCATTCATTTGATAATAAAAAAAACAAATAAGAAATGGCTCCAACAAATCATGTGCTCCATCATTTGAAACAAGTTTCAATGAAAGCTTTCACCAATTATATAAGTCATGTTATTATTGGATTCTTTCAAAGAAAAATATCAACAGAGATCTTGTATATTAATAAGTCTTGTTCATTTCACAAGGAAAATTAAGACACAATCTCTAACTTAAAAGTCCTGAAACAAAATATATATATATATATACATATCTTTTTTTCTTTTATAATATTGATGAGACTTATTTTTTCACTCATTTAAAATATTAATATATAATGTTTGTTGAGAAAGTTTGAAAAGAACGGTAAAAGAGGTTGTGTGTTCAATTCTTCTCTACCAAATATTAATAACGAACATTGTTGATAAAAATCTATAATGTGATATACTAAACATTTTAATACTTAAAAAATATATAAATATTGTTAAATATATATATATATATATAGCATTGGGTCTATGTACACAGCTAGCAGTGGGCATTTGGTGAACATGGAGTTATGGTTGGAATTAAAGGTTGTATAAAAAAAAAAGGATATGTGTGTATGCAATCCAATGGCGGAGCTGAAGATTTCAATGGCCAACCACCGGTATTGATCTGTCTGTTAATTTGTCAGTCTCCATCACTTATTATAAATACTACAAAAATGGTGACACTCTTGACAACGATCGCCTTATACATATGCTACAAGATTATCAAACTCTTTCACATGAGATGCTTCCAGATTAGGCTAATCATTCATAAAGGAAACCCAACTTTCAAATGCATTACCTCAAATAATAATATCACCTTTTATAAATTTACTTCGCTTCATCTAATAATTTTAAGTTTATCATATTATTATAAGAACTAATCTTCCTCGTGTTACTACACTAATTATTTTAGTGAAATTTACTTTTTGAGTAAATATGTTTTTTTCTTTGACTTTCAATGAAAAATAGAATTAGTCTATTTTCGAAATTTTGAATTAATTTAGTTTTTCGATTTTAGAAATGTGTGATTTAGTCATTTTAACCAAATTGTGTAAAGTTTATTTAACATTTCAAAGACATTTCTCAGTTAACATTGAAATGGAAATGTGTAAAATAGTGTAATACTCAAATGTTACCGTAAAACGTGTTTGAAATGTCAAACAAAACAAATTTGGTTAAAATAACTAAATTCACATATAGAGTTGAATGATTAAATTAAGTCAAAGTTTTGAAGATGGATTAATTCCAATGTTTACTAAGAATTAAGGAAGAAAAACATATTTAATTCTTACTTTTTCAACGAAATTTTGTCATTATTATTCAAACTAAAAAACAAAAATTCTTAAAAACATGAGTTTATTGTTGTTTTAACTCAAGACAAATTAATATAAAAGTTTAACTATTTTTTATAGTTGAGAAAAACTTTACTTTTAATACAGTAATTTTATCTGAATAGAACAAAAATATATATATATATATATATATATATATATATATATATATGTTCATTGAAAAAAAGGAACATTATGGTTAGTATTGGAGAAAAGTTATTAATAGTTTGAAAAGAAACTTAGTCATAACCACTTGCTAAAATTTGTTAAACATCACATGTTAGGTACCCTATCAAATAGTTAACAACCACTAATGATGTGATTTGCGTTATGGGGTGGTAGATCAAAGGTCTAACTCATGCAAAAACTTATAATAAGCTTCATCTTTCATCACCATCAATCGTTAATTAATCCCTTCATCCGCACCATTAATATCACACATAATACACCTTATTTGTTGCATGCATGCATGAAACATTTATACACGTGTACATGGTGCTACCACGTATGTGATGAAGGTTTTGAATTAAGTTGTATGTAATTGGTATATAGCAAATATAACTATTTTAGTCTTCTCTAACGACACAATTTTGAATAAATTTCTTCGAACGCACTCTTGAAAGAAGAAAATAGAAATTAAAAAAAAATCAATTAATTTGTTTTAAGTTATTTTTTAAAATAATATATAATTATGTTTTGTTCGGTAAAATGAAAAGAAAAATCAATCAAATGCGGAAAAAATAGTAAGGTACGAGGAGATGTTATTCAGTAAGAAGGAAATGAATGAAAAACAGTTATTTTATTCATTATTAATAGTTGTATGACTATTATTAATATACCTAGGTCAATGAATACAATTTTTTTAAATAAGACTCTCATATATATATATATATATATATATATAAATAACATGTGGAGTCTGATATGTTATATACGATCGAAGTGATGTCATTAACCCAACATGACACCATGTCGACGAATACATCTTCATCATAGCAGTTTGTTAATTTAGGAAGACATCATATTGACAAAAACATTTTGATCATAGTAACAATATACATCTCAACACTATTAAATGTCCAAAGAAAGGTTAGCATGATCGACAAAAGCATTAGGACGACATAAGAAATATTGTTCACGAGGTAATTATTAGATATTCATTCTAACATTTATTATTGTCTTACACACATACCTAACTTGAGTATTACAATAACTTTACAAGCACCTCACCTGTTCAGATGTTGGTGAAATCTAACTCGAATACATCTCAAACTAGACTATAGTAGGTGGAAGAACACATCTCAAACTTATAATACAGAGAAAGAATATTATGTATGTTTATTGTGGAGAAAAGATTAAGGCATATTTCAAACCTACAAAAACAATTAATATTATTTATTTGTTTATTTATTATTTTTGTAAAATGCAAATATATATATATATACTTCTAATAAATTAAGATAGATACATAATTAAATACAAAGAGTTAGAACAACTGTCAATCACATTTTTCATATTACATAGTATATTATGTATACAAATTTTAACATTTTGTGCTCAAATAAAACTTGTATACACTTTTCTCCTCAATACTAAGTGAAAAGTTATTAATACTACTAAAAATACTCATATTTTCTGCCAATTTTATTTTATTTATTTATTGTATGAAATACTTATAAGTTTTGTTATGAAAAAGAATTTGCACGAAATTGCTACCGATTTTGTTGCAAAATATTTTGTATGAAACATTTTTCACAACAAATTTTGTACGAAATACTTACGAATTTTATAATTTTGTAGAAAATAATTACCCACTAAAGAATTACCTGCCAACTAAGATTCTTAGAAAAAATAACAGGAAAAAGTATTTTCTTGCAAATTTTGTTAACAAGTTTGCAAGAAAAATCTCACGTAATATGAGAATTTTTAGTAGTGTAAGTAACTGATATAATTTTTTTTAAGCTCTCCACACACATCTTCAACCAAACTAATTGAGATATCTTATTTTTTTTAAGGTTTAAATATTATTTTTGTCAAGTTTATTCGATACGGTATCATTTTTTTTCAATTTTTGTGAATTTGGTTCTTTTTGATAATGGCATTTAAATCGTTAACGGAATGTGAACATATGTCACATGTCAATTTTTATTTTTTTATTTTTTTCATCTTTTTTAATTTAAAAAAAAAAATCATGTGTCAAGTCAACATCATGTAAGTGTCACGAGTTAAGTCAATATTAGTGTCATGTATCAGTGTTAGTACCACATGTTAGTATCTTATATTCAATTAAGTCCAAATTTTCGTTAAGTTCATTCATGTCGATCCTAATTTTTTTCAAAATGGCTTTTCAAGTTGAGACCAAATTTAATTTATACATACATACATATATATATATATATATATATATATATATTATACAAATTTTTTTATGAAAATTTACAATTTTATTAAATATTTCTTTCATTATTTTTAAACCAACTCTAACTATATTATTGGAATATAATTATTAGATTTATGTTTAAGTTGGTTTAAAAATAATGAAGATTTTTTCTTCTAATTTTAAACTAACTATGACCCTATTTTTTTAACCAAGTCTAACCATAGCTTTAAACCAACCCTAATCATGTCTTTTACATATACTAAAAATCAAACATAAACCTAATAATTATATTATAATAATACCCTACTAGATTTTTTTCATATTTCATGGAATTTTTCTTGAAAGCTTCCTATAAAAAAGAAAACTTTTTTTTTCCATTTTTCCTAGAAATTTTAATTGGTAGATAATTTCTTTGTAGATTATATCCTACAAAATTATAAAATTTGTAAGTATTTTCTACAAAATTTGTTGTGAAAAAATATTTTGTGCAAAATATTTTGTAGAAAAATTGATAGCAATTTATTGCAAATTATTACTCATAACAAAATTTATAAGTATTTTCTAAGAAAAAAATTTCAAAAGAAAATTGGCAGAAAATGTATATTTTTTTAGTAGTGATATAGTTAGAGTTAGTTTAAAAATAATGAAAGTAATGTTTAATAAAAATGTGTTTATTAAAAATGTTAGTATAATATTTATATAAAAATTCAATTTGGTCTCAATTTGGAGGAACAAAATTGCTCCATTTTGAAAAAAAAAAATTGGGACTGAATACAATTAAAATTAACAAAAATTTGGACTAAATTAAATATAAGATAGTGACACGTGACATAAATATTAACTTGACACATGACATTGACTTAACTCATGGTACTAATATTGTCAAGTGGCATGATGCTGACATGACACGTGGACAATTTTTTCAAATTATGAAAAATTTAAAAAAATTTAAAAAAAATCACAAACTAACATGTGACATACACGATTCATATTTTGTTAACGATTCAAACATCGTTGTAAAAAGGACCAAATTGACGAAAATTTGAACCTTATTGAACACGCAAACAAAAAGAAGATAGGACCACATCTAGGGATTGCAACGGGTCAAGTCGGGCACGGATAGTGCCTACCCGCAACCCGATCCGCCAAAAAAGAATTCGCCCGTTATTCGCTCGTTTACTTGCCGGGTATCCGCTTAAAAAATACCCGTGAATATTTTTAAAACCCGTGGGTACCCGTGGATACCCGATACCTGAAAATATTTAAAAAAATTTAATTTTATAAATTGTTTAATATAGAATTATAAAAATAAAATATAAAATTAAATTAAATTAAATTAAATTATAATAAAATTTGACATAATAAAATATACTGCTAATTTTAATTTTAATTAAATTTAACTTAATAAAATATAAATTAAATTTTAATTTTAATTTTTTTACGGGTAACGTGTACCCGCGGGTACGGATAGTATGATACACGTACCCGACCCGTTTATAAGCGGGTATTAAAATACCCGCTACCCGCGGGTAATAAATACACGTGTGTATTAACTATCCATTACGGATTTTATCTGCGAATATCCGCGAGCACGAGTATTTTTGTCATCCCTAACCACATCGAACAAACTTGACAAAAATAGGAACCAAAATAATATTTAATTTTTTTAATAAATAAATACTCATATTAGTTTTGATATTAATGAGTCACTTTGATATTAGATTTTAATAAAGTTAAATTGTAAAATGATGAAAAAGGATAATTTTTCTTGAAAAACTATAAAATTATTTTTGACCTTTTATAATAAATAAATATTTTTCATGTGAATTTATGGTGAGTACTAAAATAAATATTAAAAATAAATAAAATTGTTGTCTGTTTAGTCAATAGTAATTAAAATAAATAAAATTTGTGTTGATCAAATTAATGCTAATTTTATTTAATTTTAGTATATATTTGTTTAAGTTAATTGGCGTTAGCTTAGCTAATGGTAAATTATATATTATGAATCATGTATGTTTATGACCATGAATATGAATCCTATATAATTTTTAATCTAAAATCTAAATGGTTAAATTTAAAGATGATAAATCTCCTTATCACATTTTTTACTCTCACTTTTTATATAAATCTTATCATACTCATTTTCTTCATTAGTATTCATAAATCTTCTTACAATGATCTCCTTTATCCACTCACAATTTCATCCACATTTTTTTCTCATCTCCTTTATTTACATTCTTCGCCTCATCTCTTTCATTTACATTTGTCGTCTCATCTTTTTTATTCATATTCATCTTCATCTTCTTAATCTATATTGATCTCTTTCATCCATTATACTTTTTTTTTCATTTACATTTTTTTTACATAAAGGCAACGTACAATAAATTTATATTTTTTTAAAGTTATTATCATCGAACTCGATAAACCAATATAAATTAAATTAATATTAAAAATAAATTTTATTTAAATGACACTAAAGTAAATAAATTTTAAATTGAAAATACATTAGTCAACACCAAATTACTTTAGTTAAAAAATAAACTTAAAAATTAACAATAAATTAATATCGATTAAGTCAATATTATCTAAGATTGATCTTCAGAAATCAATACTAAAAAATTAGCATGAATAACCAAAAATTAAGAGAATAGATAATTGATATAGCCTCACTCACGAGCAATGGAGCTTTTCACTTCAACGACATATGGTTGCGTGGGTGAAATGAACAAATTCTCCAAACATAAGTGTTTGATTCTAGTTAAGCTAAAGCAAGTTTTTTTTTTTTTTAATTTAAAATCATTTTCCCTCTGTACTATTCTAACTACACTAGTTTTCTTTCAACTACGTCCAAAATAATGAACCTATTAAAGAATATGACATTATCTTCAAATATATCTCATCTATCAAATCAATATTAAAAGAAATCAACTCTAACCAATACATTCCACATACTTAAGAGCATACATAATCCAACATAATCCTTAACCACATGTACATGTACGTAATTCAATTTTATTATCAAAATCATTGTCAACAATTCATAGTTTACATTACTCAAAATAAATCATTAAACCAAATCTCAAATGTATACGTCAGTTAAACTAACATTTGTTACGAAATAGAGTTAGTTTAACCAATTTTAAAGTTGAAACTAACATTTTAATAAGTAAAAATATTTGCGTGTTTCATAAGGTTTAATATTAAACACTAATAGAATGAACTTAACAAATTCTAAGTGGACGCCAGTCAGTATTAATATTTTTTAACAAGTAAAAGTGTTTATGTTAGTGTCATATTATTATTGTTAATTAAGATGTCATTAACTAACCGAAATAAATATTAAAATTAGATAAAGTTGGCATAAACTCAATTGATGTTAATTTTATTTATTTTTAGTATTTATATTTAGGTTTAATTATTTTTTGGTCATTGTTTTTGTTGAAAAGTCTCAAGTGAGTCTTTCACTCTTTTTTTTTCCTCAATTTAGTTATTATTTTTTTTAAATTGATTTAATTTAGTCTTGAATTTTTTTAAAAGTGTTTCAATTTGGTCATTTTCGTTAGTACTGTACAAACGGTATTAAAGTTAGTATCATGTGTCAATTTTTGTGATTCTTTTAAATTTTTTTTCACGTGTCACTTCACAATTATATAATGTGGCAAGGTCAATGTAGTGTGACATTGTAAGTGGACATAGTCTCAATTTGGTTCCCATATTTATTTTTTAGATTCAATTTAGTTTCAATTTTTGTAAAAAATGAAGCAATATTGTTCCTCTTGAAATTGAGACAAAACTTATTTTTTTTATAAATCTTATACTAACATTTTTATTAAATATTCTGAAACATTTTTAAACTAATTTTAAAATTTATATAAATATATTTAAAATCATGTTACTTAACGAATTTAAATGTGATTATTAAATCTAATATGAAATCGAAGACAAATTGTGAAAAAAAAAAGACATGAACAAATTAAAATTAATAAGTTGAATAATATAATTTTTATAAAATTTGTAATATATATATATATATATATATATATATATAAATTCATCATGAGACTTGTCCTAAATAAAATATTTAATTTAAATTTTTTTATAAATATTGTCCCTTTCAAAAATTATTTCTTACTTTTAATTTGGTATATATTTTAAAGTTAATTTAAAATTATTTTTAGAAATATTTAATAAAAATTTTAATTTTAATAAAAATATCAACATAAAATTTATATAAAAATTAAATTTTGTCTCAATTTAAATATGGACAACATTGTTTCATTTTTAAAAAACTTGGGACTAAATTGAATATAAAAGACGATTATAAAGACTAAATTGACAATTTGCTCACGTGACACTGTCACATCACAGTGTTATTATAATGTCACATGACACAACTGTAAAGTGATACACGAAAAAAAAATAAAAAAATAAAAACAATTAAAAAAATAAATAAAATGAAAAAACCCCACAAATTTACATGTGATACCAATTTTAAACACACTTTGACCAGTATTCATGGAAATGACCAAATTGAATCACTTTTAAAAAAGTCAGGACCAAATTGAATCAATTTAAAAAAGTCTGAACCATATTGAGACAAAAAAAAAAATTAAAAGACTGACGTAACATTTTTTAACAAAAACAAGGACCAAAGAATAATTGAATTTTGTATTTATTTAAGTCATTGTCGACCAGATCAACACTAATTTTATTTATTTAAGTTATCGTTGATTAAATTGACATTAATAAAATATCTTTAATAAATAATTTATGAATATGTACATCTTTATGAATATAGATATGTTATTATTAATTCAAATGTCCAAATTTAAAGATAACGATTTTCCTCACTCATAATTTTCATCTCTCTTTTCTATGTAAATATCCTCGTACTTTTATCTATTTATCACATTCATCTCCTTTATTAACACTTATCACTTTCTTCCATACTCTTATATATCTTTTAACCACTATTTCATCTTCTTCCACAATCATCTCTTTTATCCACTATTTCATCTTCTACACTTACACTCTTCGTTTACCCCATCTCATTTTTCACTCTGTTGTATGAAAAAACATTATTTGAAATCACCCTCATTATGTAAGTCACATCGATATAAATTAAATTAATATTAAAAATAAATTTTATTTTGCACTAACTTAGCTAATATTAATTTAAATAAAGTTTAACATAAAAAAGTGCGTTAATGTCAGTTTAATCGATACTGAATTGTCTTAATTAAAAAAAGTTTAAATACCTTTTTCGTCATCATTTTCGTAGTGTTTATTGCAGATGATCTTCATTTTGACTGAATGTTTAAAATGATGCTCATTTTGATCGAATGTTTAAAATAGTCCTTATTTTCGTAATTCGTGTTTTATTTGATCTTTTTTGTGACACTATTTAAATCAGTAACGGAGTACTGTACAGATGACACTGTTTGTATTACGTTGCATTGGGTGTGTTAGGTGTACTGTACAGGTGATTAGTTACTGATTTAAACGGTATCACAGAAAAAAACCAAATAAAATACGAATTGCAAAAATGAGGACCATTTTAAACATTCGGTAAGAATGAGGACCATTTTAAACATTCTGTCAAAATGAGGACCATCCACAACAAACACTACGAAAATAAAGACGAAAAAGGTATTTAAGCCTTAAAAAAATTATTTAAAAATTGGTGATGATTTAGTGTCAGTTTATTTGACATTATTTAGACTCGGTAATACATTAAAGCATATGATTTTATAGTTTAATGCATGTGTACAAATCCAACATTATTAACTAATTAAATTCGATTTTTACTTGATAGAGTGGGTTTTTAACCGATAATAGTTGTAAATTTTCTTGTAGTGTTAACAACCAAATATGTTGGATTACAATGTTGAGTTTGAATTTTATGTTGAGGAAGAATGAACAAGACGGATAATATATAATAAAGAAGTATATACTTAGCCTATCTTTGATATTAGAGTATGAGACAAACACCATAGGCAGGTTTGACTAGATCCTCCTACTCCTAGCTCTCTTCTTAAGGGTTTTGCTCTACTAAATCTTTTTTTTTTTTGTGTTCTTGATACAATTCACCATTAAATTTGTCTTTATTTCAAGATTTTTTTCCCACTTTTTAAACATAAAAACATATCATATTTCTTTTTCAAAAAATAGATCCCTAAAGATACAATGTTGCCAACCATGAGTATCTCTTTGATGACTCTAACCTGTATTCTGACTTATTATATAAAAAATGTTTTACTTGTTCGAGTTGACCATTAAAACTAAACATAAATTCTGATACTACTATTGAGATCTTTTGAGGGATATTCTAGGAAGATTCAATATCAATAAACCATGTGATAATTCAGGGACGAATTTAGTAATTTTTTTCTAAAAAAAATTAACTTCTCTTAATTTTCATGTGTTGAATGGTAACTTCAATTTTAAAAATATATATATATATATATATATATATATATATATATATATATATATATAAGTTAATTAAAAATTGAGCAAAGTTATGTGATTTTTTTGAAAATAAAATCATTGAATCGATTTTTGTGATAATTAATATAAGAGTTCAAGACACTCTTTAATTTAAATTTTTATCAAGACATTTTTTAATCTAAGACACTTTTTAATCTTTTTAATCTAAGACTTTAAGACAATGACTATGTGAGTCTTCTTCTTGATAAATTACATATATATTTTTTATTCAATACAAAGACCAAACTCACCTTTACATTCTTAACAAAAATATATTAATTTTAAATTTAAAAATTTAATTGAAGTTTTTTTTTTCGAGAAACAATTAAATTGATAAAATTGTATCATAAAGAGCTATTAAATGTTGTAACAAGTACCTAAATTCGTTCCTAAAAGAAGAATGTTTTAAATAAAAATGTAATAATTATACCCACATACTTATACTGTCACGCAAATTTAAAAGATATCCTCCTTATTTTGATGAGAGCAATCTAACTTTTCAATATTTGTGATCACTTTTGTTAGTTTCCTTTTTTTTGATAATAATTATGAGAATAAGGACATCGAGTAAGGAATAACTAATATCTATTGATTTTATTATTTTTATATTAAAAGTAGAAATAATTAAACATATTAATTAAAAGAATTTTGTTAAAAAATTCATTAAAGTAATTAATATGCATTGAATCCTATAAAAAATATATAAGTAAGTATAATATTAAATTAAAAATCTGATCTAATCATAATTAATGTAATTTTATTTTATTTAAAAGACAAAAAGGCTCCATATGTGTTATATAAGTGTGTTTCATATTTTATTTAATATTCACCAATAAAAGTTAAAAATAATTAAATAATAAAATAACTATGTTTTAATATTATTAAAAATTAAATATAATAAAACACAAGAAAGTTTGAGTTAACCGAGCAACCAGCAAAACAAATAGTGTTAAATATCTACAAAATTTATAAAAAAACAACTAAGTATTAATTTGAGACTTCATCAAATTTTTTTTTTTGATTTCTCGATAATCTTTTCCAACAAAAAAGGAAAAACAATTTGAAGGAGTAGTAGAAAAACAATTTTTTTCCACAAAAAAATGTAATAATTTCATTATCGAAGATTTTATTTTCAAAATTTAAAGACATACCTTTTAAAGATTTACCGTCTTCACATTTGAAACTTTCATTTTGAGAGACTTTTGAAGTGTCACCAGAGATATTTTTTTTTCTTTTTAGTAGAAATTTTAAAAATTCTAAAATCATTCTTCTGCATCAGTACATTATTATCTAAAAATTTAAAAGGGTATTTTTGTCTTTATAAAATTTGTTATATGCATTTATACTATCTTAATTAATGTATTTAATTATTTCAACTTTCAATATAAAAATAAAAAACCAATGTAAATTAATTATCCTTAATCATTGCCATTAGGGCACTAGTTAGCATTCTCCTAATTAACATAGTATAAATATATATAGTAGATTTTATAAAGACCAAAATATCCTTCTAAATTTGTAAACAATAACTTTTTGATCCAACTTTGAAATTCTTAAGATCTTTATTAAAAAGCAAAACAAATATCTTTACTTTAGTTGTTTTTTTTTTTTGTAATTCTTTTAAATGTTTAACATTATTTTTTTACTGATTTTTTTTGTTAATTTAAACTTTTTTATGTTTTATTATATTTAACTTTTAACAAAATTAAGATATAATTATTTTATTATTTTTAATTTTTATTATTAAATATTAAATAAAATATTAAATATACAAACATTTTTGTCCTTTAAATAAAATTACATTAATAATTAATAGATCAATTTTTATTTAATATCATAGTTAATTATGTATTAAGTGCTCTTAGAGTAATGAACACTTGTTAGCAATACCTGATAAATAATGCACCATACACACATAAGAATAATAATAACATAAGCGAAATACTTTTCTTAAAATGCAATTTTATATAGTTTTTGGTACATAATGCAATGATATGTACAATGACATACACAAAAGTATCACCCAAAAATAAAAATATTCTTTTATACTGAGTATGGTATGACACGCAACAGGAATCCAACGACTTGCACGTTCTTTCTTTTTTTTTTTCCTATTAAAATATTTATCTCATCCTCTTTAATTTTTCCCTTTTGTCTCTCATCATTTTTTCTTCTTTAATATTTATCTCACGCTGCTTTCAAGTTTAATAGGATTCTCAAAAACCACACATCATGACTTGTGTGTAAGTCACGGCACACAAAATTTCATTTCAACGATAATTAACGAAAATTCAAACAGGTGTTCACACGAATATCTGCACAAAGCAATTTTTTCTTATCAATAGTATAATAAACAAAATATTAAACAAATTTGATACCATTGAGGAAAATATTTCTCATACAAATGAAAAGTAACTTATTTTGTCATCATCCATAATTACTGTAGTTGTTGGAAAAAAAAAAATCAATGCTCACAGTACATAAATAAGCCTTCTTTTTACTTTATAAGCCAATTTTATGAAAATTGAATTAAACACGGAAAATTATCATAATATTACCTAAATCTAAAAACCCACCAAAAATATATTATAACAAAGATCAAAAACTCACGTCATACAATCAAATTTCTCTGTAAGTGTCATCTTACTATTTTTGGTAATTATTACGATTCATATAATTTGAAGTTTAATATTGACCAACTTACACCTGATTCATTCAACTGTTAATTATATATCTATTCTCTGTTTTGTTTTTGTTTTTGTTTTTTCTACCTGTACTCATTAGAAATAACCATGAATATTATTTATCAAAATCCACATTTGCTTTGCTAATTCAAGTTTCACTGTAATTAACAGATCTTAATTATGTCACAAATACTGAGTTATTTATGAATCATCAGAAAACTGAAACACTATACAGTTAATTAAGCTTTCCTTGAAGAACAAAAATATATGAAACTCCTAATGATATATGATTAATGAATATACAGATTATACATGACAGTGAGTGATGAAGGTGTTTAATATACAATTGAAGAAGTTGAGGCACATAGAAGAACAGAAAGAAAAGGAGACAAAGAGGGACAGATAGAGAGAGAAAGAAGGTATATAGAGAAAAGTATCAGTCACCCCAAATAATTAACCAACAAAGACAAAGGAACCAAGCATAACCCCCTTTTCTTCAACTCTGTGCAATCAACATTTTTTCCATTAAACTTTAATTCATCATCTCTCTTCAAATCTGAATAATGCTCTGATGATGTGAACCCCTTACCCTACACAATCATCATCATCATCATCATCAAACCATACATACATACATTTTGTCAGCAAAAAAAAAACTCATTTCTTCTCCTCAAATCATCATGAAAAGCAATAATTTATGTATATATTAATCCAGGTTTACCAGTTGATCATCATCCTTCCTAGAACTCATTTCACCTGGATTCAAGTCTCTCACCTGCAGATAGTAATTAATAAAGATGTTACAAGAAAAGGAAAAGACTTAGCATATATATCATTGGTGAACTGAGAAAAAGAAACAAAAATAAAAATCAAATGATAAAACTCATCTATTTTTATTTCTGTCGGTAAATGTTAGTTGTTAGTGGAAGAGTTGAATTTATAATCTTTTTAACCCTCGAGAGTTATAAGATGGTTTAGTAATAAAGTTATAAGGAGGATGGAAGAGGTCGTGAATTCAACTCTCCACTAATATTTGAAAGTTGGTTTGAAGGGTTTGGAACGAAGGATGGAAGAAGTTGTGAGTTCAACTGTCTCGAGTCAAGAGTAACACTAGAAGAAAAAACTTCTTCCATCCTTTTTCTAAATCTATCAAACCAATCATGTAATGAAATGATAAAACTGAGATGATAAAAAGCATACCTTGGGGCTATTGACAGGAGAGCTAGCAGTGTCTTCCAAAGGGTCATCTTGTGATATCTGTTTGGCTCTGGCTTTCTTGAAGGTCAATTTTTTGGGTGGATTAGGGGCAGTGGTGTTGCTACCCTTGAAAGAGGGAGAAGAGAGAAGATGATGATGATGGTGAGAAAATTTCCATGCAGCAGAAGAAGCAGCATCTGAGAGCAAAGATGAACCATCCAAACTGGAACAATAACTGGGTTCTATTCCTTTTGAGAAGTCTTCCAAGTAAGATGTCCATCCACTTTCTCCATCAGAACCGATTGGTTTCTTGCTCCCACCAACTATGCCCCTTGATGAACAATTCACAGAATGATCCATTAGTCAAACTCTAACAACACCACCATATATACTATATAGACAACCACAATAACAATAATAACAATAGTAATGATTATATAAAAACATATAATAACAACAATTATGAGTAGAATATAACAATTATAATACACTCCCTTTCATATTTTCTTTATTTTGTTTTTCTCTTTTCATTAAATGTTCACTTCAATTAAAGCATAGGAAATGTGAAATTATTTTATATTATAGTGTAATATAAAATAAACATGAAAAAGTAGATTTGTTATAAATGCATTCTTATTATAACTATATCTGAATATATAATTAGTGATGAATATAAAAAAAAAAATGAGGAATTTAACCGACTTAATATGTGAGATTCCCCTACCCTAAATCTAATATTAATTTGCTATTTTCCTAATGCAAGTGAATATTTTTAATAATAAGGTTTGGTGAGAGGTCGAGAGAAGTTTGGTATAGGAATTCATAACCGAAAGTTAGAGTGAAGAATGGAGAAAAAGAGAAGACATGCATACCGTAGATTCTTGAGGTGGGACAGAGGGTGTTTAGGAAGTTAAAGTAACAGTTGAAACTCTAACCGAAAACCAAACATAGAAAGATAGAAAGAAAACAAATTGTAGATAGAGAAACAGTTGACCTTTGCTGTTCGGAAACATGGTGTTTTGTTTTCCATTTTTCTCCTCAGGAGTGCTATGGGCACGCTTATGCTCCTACATTCGTTGAAACGTAATAATAAAATAGAAAGGGGAAAATAAATTAGTGTGATAAATGATGTAATGAAAAAAAAAGTAAGGGTGAAAAAGTCAAAGAAGAAAATGAATACAAAATATACATATGGTAACTATTTATAAGTAAGAGTGAATCTAAGTTGTACAGTGAGTATAAATGAATAAATTGAGTATTACGTGAAGAAAAAGATATATTAATTTAAGGTATGGTACTTGAATTGGTGTCAAGTTTTTTATGTTAATTTAACTATAGTGTTTTGGTTTCCTTGTGAATCATCTTAAAAAGAAAAAAAACACATTAATAGTATTAAAAACAAATATTTGTCTTAGTTTGTGAATGACTATGTGGATTAATACCTTGGTAATTCACAATGTCGGTTGGTTTTATTGGTAATTAATATATAACAATGAACATCAATGATTTATCTTCTCTTCCAATTTAAAAGAAACTGAATTTTATTTATACTAATTATTTTTAAGTACTTTTGAATTTATTTTTGTGGATCCACGTTACGTTAAGAATTTAAGTATGAGTTAAACATTTTACTTTGAATAGAAATGAAAAAGTTGAGTTGTATATAAGAAAAATAAGACCTACAAACATGAAACCTTGATGTTTTATGTTGAAAGTGGTGTTAAGTTTCTTATATAGGTAATTCATACATCACTGGTGGTAAATCTCTCTAATGTAACCCAATAAAAAAAATTCTAACAGTAGTATTAGAGTCAACGATATTTGTGCCTTAGACAAATATATTTCATGTAATAAGACCAAACCGCATTTTAGACAAATAGAAGTGCACTAAAATAAATGAGTGGGACTTGTCCCATTATGGTAAAAATCAATGATAAAACCCAATTCACACTTGTGAGAGAAAAGATTAAGAATCGAAGCATGAGTTCAAAGTCTCATTGAGTAGAAATAAAAAAGTTGAGTGGTATATAAGAAAATAAGACCGACAAACATTAAGTCTTAATGTTTTATGTTGGATGTGGTATCAAATCTCTTATATGGTAACACATACCTTAAATGTGGTCAATCATCCCAATCTACTATAATAAAAAAATTCCAAGTTGAGGTGGATCTTCACCAAAATTTTTGGGGGAGCGAAAATAATATACTTAAAATTTATATATTTAATATTACTATGACTAATTCAATAAAAATGAATACATAATATATATCTATAACTATCAAAGAAATTACACATATTAAAAGGAATGTTTATCGTTTTTTCATATTTTTGAGCTCTTGAATCATAATTAAAATTTTCATTTTTTGATGTAAATAACCATATTATCTGCAAAATATTTATCTTCCATTTTATTATTGTGCATTTGATTCAAAAAGTCTTCACAAGCTTTCATCTCATTACTATGCGATGAGCAACCATATTATCATGTTTTCATCTTCACTAGTTTATTTATCAATTTTAAAAAATAAATTTATTCTTTTGTTTTTCATTAATATACCTATTTAAAAAAGAATTTTAAGATTAAAAAATAATTTATCATAATCTAATCAAAATTTGAGAGACATAATTACTAAAAAAACTATGATAATCAAGTTATAATTAAAAATCGACTATGAAAAATCACATAGTACATTGCTTCTTCTTCTATATTAATAAAAAATAAATATACAAAAAGGTCATGAGATAAAAAATAGTGCTAAATGTTAAACAAATATTTCACTATCAAATGAGACAAGAGAAAGTTACATTTTTTATTTATTTAAGAATGGAAGAGAAAATATGAAAAAATTAGGACAAAAATGATGAGTTTTTGTCTAACTTTTTTTTAGTAACAAAAAAAGCATAAGAAATGAATACAACATATGAGAAACTCAAAAGACAATGGAAGAAAAAATAAAAAAATATCTTAATAATTTTTTTTTATATATTTGATTTTATGTTTTATTATTTATTATTATACTTTATAAAATAAATAAAAATATACATAATTTAATTTTCATTAATTTTTAATATAATATTATTTAATTTAAAAAGATATATACCATTTAAAAAAAATTTAAAATTTATATAATTTAAAAAAATTTAAATGTAAATAATGTAAAAAAAATCAAAATATTTGGGGGATGGGGGGCCGTGGCCCCCGCCTGCCCCTTCTAACATCTGTCCTTGAAGTCTAATATTAAAGTTAATGGTTTGTGCTGGTACATAACTTAGGTGAAGACAAATGTCTCGTTATAGTAAGACCCAATTGTGGTAAGGTTCAAAGAAAGTGTGTTGAAATAAATGGGTAGGACAAATATATTCTATTGTAGTAGAAACCAATGATAAAACCCAACTCGCATTTGTTAGGTAGATGGTAAGGAATCCAAGCATGAGATGAAAGTCTCACATTAAGTCGTAAGGTTTTATGTTGGATGTAGTGTTAGGTCTTTTATATGGGTAACTCAAAGTGATTAATCTTCTCTAATCTATCAAATAAAAAATTACAATAGTAGTATTATAGTTGAGAGTTTGTCTTGATGTTCAGTTTAGACAGAGACAAGTATGTCATGTTACGGTATTGACCCAACCATAATTAGGGTTAATGAAAGTATGTTGAGATAAAGAGATGGGACAAGTATATGTCCTATTGTGGTAGAAACTAGTGATAAAACTCAACTCATATTTGTGGAGTAAACTCTTAGAAATCTAAGTCTGAAATGGAAATCTTATATTAACTAGAAATGAAAAGATTGAATGGTATATAAGAAAAACAATACCCAAAAATATTAAACGACAACTTATTCGCAGAAGTGATTAATCTTCCAAATCTATCTCAATGAAAAATTGCAATCACAGTATTAGAATGTAAGAAAAACAATTAGAAATTCAAGTTTAAGCTAAAAGTTTTGCATTGAGTTTAAATAGATAGTTGAATAGTATATAAGAAAAATAAAATCGATAAACTCATGTATAGATTTCTAACGAATTATCTATACCATTGAAATAGAGTATATAAATAAAGTGTTTAGAACCCGTTTAATAAGTTGAATTAAGTTTAATTTTTTTTTCCAATATGTTATTTTTCTATTGCCTATCATCTGCAAATGTTTAAAATTATGGTTATGGTATTGAAAAATTTATATACCCTCCTTATCTCTAACATTATTTTTAATTCAAATTTGAGTTTCACAGTTAATGCCTTGTTAAAAACAATAGACCTTAATATATTCCAGCTATAAACCAAAATAACATGATGGTGAAGGTACATAGTTTTGTCTTTTTCATCTTTTATTATTTTACACCATAACAAGATGAACTCATTAAGCACAAACATAAAGTATTACTGATATTAGTTGCACTTTTTCTTGGTATGATTCTCTACCCAAATTCTTATGGGTTGATGCTTATCGAACTGTAAGTTTTAATCAATAGGTTCAAAGAACACTAGATCATGCAATGTATGGGTACTAAATCTTTAGTTTTAGATTCGGTCATGAGCATAGTTTGATTTCTTTTATATCACATAAATAATACAAAGTGTTAACTGGATTAGCATAACATTGGTAACAACCATTAATCTAAGAAAATTTGTACTTTTAAATATGTAGGATAAGACAAATGATTCCATAGAGATTTGTATTTAACGCAGATAAAAAAAATTCATATCATATCAACTACAATTGAAAATCGATGCGTGAGACTTCGAAACGCAATTTTATCCGAGTTTTGGAAGGCATTTCTTTTGCTTTTCTCTTTTAGGTCGAACTTAAAAGTTGCTTATTTATGCACAAAATTAGCTAAAATTTGGTCAAGCAACTATAAGCTATATTTAGTTATATAATAACGGCTGAAATGCGTAAATATTTTATCTAGTCTTTGTAAAATAAATGTTTTTGATTGTACCCCATATAAGTCTTTGTTTTATTTTTTATTCCTCTAAAATTTACAATTATATTTTTTTGGTGAAAATCAATTATAATTATTTATTGTGGCCCATAATATATTTATTACATGGACAAGGGACCTAACAAATCTGGTAGCTATAATATACTACGAGATTCGAAGATTCGCAATGTGTAATCGGTGTCCAACTGTATAGCTGTACTTTGAAACTGCGACTAATTATGTGGCCATGTACGACAATATTTTCTTTAGAATATCAAGTATAAAATTTTCTAATTTCGTATAGATATTTCATATTCTTTTGTACTAATTTTTTTTACAATTCAAAAATTAATCCACTAATTAATAATTACTTATCTCTCTAAAATAAAGAAAAAAGTTGAAAATAATAAAAAATATTACAAAATAAAAAAAATCAATAAACTAAAATTTTAAAGTAAAATACTGTAATACACTTATATTTAAGTCAAACTAGCCCATAAACTAAATTAACATCCCTAAACACGGAAAGAGTAATCACTTTTGACAACTATTTCATATTTAAAGTAACATCATTAAAAATTGGTTCTTATATCAGTATTTTAAAATAAACAAATCACACTACCTAATCATTAGATTTATTTTATAATGCACAATTCTCTGGGGAAATTTTAGCCTCAGATTAGAGGGTCACGGCCCGAGAAAGGCAGACATTATGATCGGTTTAGTTCTGTATATAAGTTTACTTTTAAAATCAAAAGACATGGACCCGTGCCAAATAATTTTTCAGTCCAAATTATGCTCCTGCGTGTTCTTATAATTTATTTTTCTACTTTTTCATTGGTTCTTTATTAATATATACTGTTTACAAAATTAAACAATTTGGTACTACACTAGACCACAAGTATACAACATTTTTTTTTTCTTATCAATGACAGAGAGGTAGCATTGCATGATATAAGTGAAAACGCACACCTTAGATACTGAGCCTCGTAGTGCATTAATAATGCAGGCTAGGCTATTGCTTCCTGCACCCTCTCAATTTTCTTCCTGCATCCCATCATAATTTCCGGAATTTTTTTTTCTGAAATTGATTTAATGTGTTTCAGAAAATAAACTCAAATAATGAGATACATGGAGAAATTTGATGGAGTGTAGGAAGAAACAGCCAAATGAGGAAGCAGTCCACCCAATGAGGAAATGTGTATTGAAATGTAATGATAACAATATGCTCAAATGAGATTGAGAAGAAAAAAGAGACCATTATCAAGAAAAATTAACCAACTCATACATAAACACCACTAGTGGAAAAAGCTGATAGGAAGCTGATGAAATAGATAAATCAAAACATTAAAATAAACTTTACATATACCATCTGTGTATATTAAACTCCATCTGGCAAACTGATTCCTTGAACATAACAAATTCAGTAGACAAGCGAAAGAAAATAAGAGACAGAGTTGTAAATATTAAAAATAAAGGATAGACAGTACAAATGTCCAAGGAGATCTCAACAGCGTTGGAGTTCTAGTGGCCGTATTTCTGAAACTCCCACTCACTGTTATCTGTAAAGGCACAGAAACACAAGTTAGAAAAGCACTTCTTAATCCATAAGGTACCAAAGGAAAAGCATATTGTTACAAATACCTAGAGGACAAACTTGACGGGTCTTGAGCCATCGACTAATGCAGTGGAAGTGAAAAGCATGGTTACAAACCCCTGAATAAAGTAGCAGTTTGAGTAATTCAATCAAACTAAGAAAAATACTAACAACCACAGAAGACTACATAATATTCTTTGAAGTCTCAACTAAACTGAACTGGCACAACATTTTTACTCATGACATGGTGATTGTCTCATAGACTCGTACTGAGAGTATAAAATAATCCATGATCTCTATACTCCTAAGAAAATATAAGGTACAGAAACCTTAAATATAACCAAAATACAATATATGATGTGCTTGGCAATAACTGCTAGTATCTTCATTAGTTGTAAAGTGCAGAGCAACATATCCCATGGGTTAGATGTTTACAGTTGAACTTTTGGGCTATGCAATAAGAATATTATTGTTCTTGCAATAAAAAAGGTTATTTCCTATTCACATCATAAGCTGCTAGGACAAATATGATGGAAACAATATTTTCATGTTTCCAAAGCAGACTCTGCTTCATTTTGCTTATGAATAAGCATATCTTTAATGGCTTAATTTTGCTTATAATCTAGTACACCCTTAATAGCCATAGCAAAACGAGGAAGAGGAAGCGCCACAAGATTCAGCAATCAAATTGAAAGAAAACACTAAATTTAATAATCGTAGTACAGTAGTATACTGAATTTGCTTCAGTTTAACAGATGAAGAAAAACATAAAACGGGGAGGATATAATAACACATAAAGTGGGGGGATATAATAAAGGTCAAAATATAGTCTCAATTATGACGTTAAACAATCAAATATAGAAACATTAACTTAAAACTAGCTTGCATCCACCCTCCTAGAACAAAAAACACCTGTTGTCTCCTCCCTCAAGATCTAGGGCCCCAATAACAACCTTGCTTTGAGATAAAGGTTTTGATTCTTCAGTCAAATTATATATTAATGATTTAATTTGCCATACATTAATGATAATACGGCCACTTTGAACATGACAGCAGCAACAACTTACCCTCTCTTTATGTAAAAACAAAATTCCAACATATTTACTTGCAATAGATATTGAAGAACTCCAACTAAAGAATGTTTTATTATTTTTGTTCCGACCTCAAACGAGATAACATCATTAACATCAATCACCACATCTGAAGTACTGTGAGCTTGGAGCCTAAGTTATGTCACAGTTTTGTCCTTAAGTATCTCGAAGTGTTGAAGGAAGAGGATGTATTTAATCTGACCTAGACCTCGACTCCTAAGCTGGGACTATTGGTGTACAGAACAATCCTCAAGTCGAGGATTAGAAGAGTTTTCGTCTATATACGGCGGCACAGAACAAACCTCGAGTCAAGGGTTAGGAGAGTTTTCGTCTACATACGGCGCCGGCAATGTTCCTTTGGTGCCTAAACCACGTAATATAGGACCATTGGGGGTACCGCAACCGGAACAGTTTTAATTTTAAATTTAAATTATAATACTCCTACAATTATATCTACCTTCCTCAACCCTAAGGTAAAACAACAGACGAATATCAAGTATTGTCAAGACCTATTTCAAATAAAACCAGCAATTAGAGCGAATCAGAAACATACCCCACGCCACAGTGCATTCTTCGCTAGTTGCGCTGGCCTGGTTGGCTTGGCACTCGATGCCTGAAATCAGGGACCAAAAGTTCAAAATCGGAACTAATCGCTTCAAATTGAAAAACAGTTTTCGATTGAAAGAACACGCTTACATAGATCCATGATGTGGTTCCGGCAGATAGCACAGTTATCGACAACGATGTCTGCCAAAAATACAGAAAAAATAGTGAATCCCCAAAAATAAGAAAAAATCAAGGGAAAAATTAGGGTTTAAGGAGAAAACAAATACCCCAAGCCCAGAGTGCGACGGCGTTCCATTTCTTGATCTCGAAACGCTTGGGCTTCTTGGAAGACGGCCCGGCGCTGCTCGATGGCTCGCCAGCCGGAATCATTGGCACGTCGGAATCAAGAGTCGCCATGCCCCTTTCTCGAGCGGTCGGTACTGTGGGTGATTTGTTAAGTGCTTTCTTTAATTGAATCAACAATAGTGAATAAAGGTCTTCTACGTTTCTAACAACAACTCTTTAATGGATTGGGCTATTTTGTTTATTTAATGGGCTTGTTACTATCGGGCTGATCCTTATCTTATTGAAGGACTGGGAACTTCTTCCTGCACCCGGTAAATCCACAATTTTCTTCCTATATTTTTACGTAATTTTTATTTGATTTTTTCTTTTTGGAATTGTATAATTTGAAAGTTATTATTTGACTCCCGAACTGTGTAATTAGAAGTCAAAAATGACTTCTTGATTTTAAAAATCCAAAAATCATTTTTTTCTTTAAAAATACCTTTAAATCGCACAATTCAAAAATAAAAATTGTCATTTAAACTGTGTAACTCGAAATGAATGATTTTTGAATTGTTTAATCTAAATTATTATTAAGTCCTTTGTGTTTGACAATAATAATATGATTTTAGGACGGAGGTAGGTACATAAAGTTTAATTTATATTGAATGCAATGAACTGCATGAAGAAACTTAGGGAGGTGCAAGAAGAAATTGCCCAGTGAAATTCTTGGTCAATTGTTTTTCCAGGTGCAAAAGAATTTCGTATAGATGTTAAATATAAATGTTAGATTATTGGTTCGGGTAACATAGGGTTTTCCTTTATATTCAATTCAACGTGCACACCGAAGATATTTTAGGAAAAGTTTTTTTTTTTTGTTAGAATACTTATTTAATAATTATATATATACATAAGTATACAATTGTCTCTCACAAGAAAAATCGGTCTCTACCAAAAAGAGATTTTACTGAATTGACTATATGTACAATTTTTTAATAAATTTTTATTTAAATAAAGTCAATTTGACGTATAATATAGTTTTAAAAATAAAAGTAAATATTGAAAATAATCTAACAAATCATGTATATGTAATATATTTAAAATTTACTCTGCATAATTATTAAAATAATATAAAAAAATATCATTAAATTATTGAAATTGTGTGTGTATATATATAACACATTTTATTTGCTTGATTCTTTAACTGACAAAACTAGATTTTTGGTTTTTCAGTTGCGTGAAAGGAAATAGAAGAAAACTTGGGATGGAATGCAATTTGAAGAGAACATTAATTCTGTAGAAAATGTGAAGTGTGAAGTATGCAGGCAATGTTTGATTTTAATTTATGAAGCAAATCATTTATTGTAGGGAAATAAAGTGCACGAAATCCCTTTCTTCATTGAATCCTATTATAGTTGTTCTATCATGAGTTGTGTAGAATCCACATCCTACCAACGCCTAGACAGAAGAAAGAAGATTTAAATTTCATAATAAATCTTCTACCTACGATATCTGTTTCTATAACAGGGCATTAAAAGAAGTGTGAAGCATAAATTTAAGATCATTCAATTAATGTTCAATGCAAAGATTTAGTTATATTAAAGAGGCTTTCAAAAATCAAACTTACGTTGACATTTAACTATTTCTCATGTTCTATGTGATACAAGTACATTATTCTAAACCTATTAAACGAAAAGTGTGTATAGAGTTTGCTAATCTTTTACTTTGATTTTTGAGTGGAATCGTTTTGACCTTAAAATAAAAAATAAAAAAAATATTTTCATTTTAATTATTGAATTGGTGTTCATATTAAAAAAATACTTTTATATTCTACAATGAATTTTAGAGAATCAATATACTATCATATTCTATATTAATGGTTGGAAAATTAATGTAGTATAATTTTTCTAACATCAAGGAATGTCTGCTTTCTCGTTTTGCTAAGCACTACTCATCCACTACCATATAAAACAAAATTTAATACAAATCTAACTTAACCAACAAATCACCATTTTCCATCATCTACCCCACCATCTAATTAAACCAAAACTTGTATACAAAATGCTTTATATGAGTAGATGTTATTGATAGAATTCTCATGAGAGTGAACCCAATAAAAAAAAACAAAGACAACCAACAAAGAGAAAAAGAGAACGATGACTGACAAAGAGCAAACAAAGATAGCTCAACACTAAGTGATTATGTTGAAGGATTTTGTATAATAAAAAAAAAACAGGCTAGTACATTGAATGTAAACTTCCTTTTATGAGTTTCTTTTGTTATTGAAAAGAATTCAACTCACAACTTCTCTCATTCTTCCTACTAAACCAACTTTATTTTTTCGAAATATTAATAGAGGATTGAAATGTGAGAAAAACTCAGGCAACTGATATAAACTTTGTATGAAATTTATGGAAATTATTAACCACGGTCACAGATAGAGTATGCAAATTGGGAATGAAATAGTAACACTCTAATTCTATACAATAATAGAAATTTGTGATTACCATCAACTAGCAGTTATAATAAATCCATTCCGTTGAGATTGTCATTCCTGATCCAAGATAGAAAAAGAAGATTTCAAGAGGTCATGATTCTGGAAGAACAAATCAGGGGGAAGAACAAAGAGAATTTTCAGAGAAGAAGCTTTACCACACGCATAATGACCTCAAAGCATGCAAACCTTCAAAAATACATTTTCTTTCTTACGCCTCATGTTTTTCCTTCTCCCTTTTCCTTATGGATCGGTTGACATGTGGCCCTGTGGTATAACTAACTTATTCCCCACATCCAGCTCAACATTTATTTGGCTCTCTTTTTCTTTGCATGTTACAATACTTCCTCTACTAACAACAACTTTAGCCTTAAGGTTGAATTCTGGAAAGGAGTCTTGTATCTCATCTACATCCTCCCATGTGGTAGTAGCTAGATCCAAGGATTCCCATTGGATTAATACTTGAAGAACAGGCTGGGAACTTCTCATAATAATTCTAGACTTTAACACTTGAAATGGTCGAACAAATGGACCAATTTCAGTAGTAGTTTGGGACAACGGTAGGTATGTTTGGGAAGGACACCTTATAAATGCCTTAAGCAAATATACATGGAACACCGAGTGAATTCAGGCAGTATCTGGAAGCTATAACTTATAAGCAACTTCTCCAATTATGGCTAAAACTTCAAAAGGACCACAATAACGAATACTTAATTTCTAATATTTCCTTAAAGCAATGAAATGATATCTATAAGGTTGTAATTTGACTAAGACCAAGTCACCTACATCAAACTTCATATCCCGCCTCATGTACTGTTGGGACTTAAACAGATTCAATTTCAATTAGGCATATCTTATGTCTTGATTTTTTAATGTTTATGGAGGGGGAACATGATGGAGAAAGAAAAGGTTGAAGATGATCTAGGAGAAGAAACATAGACACAAAATATAAGTGACAGACGAGAAGAGACAAAGAAATAGCAGGCCAGCCCATTAGCCTACTGATTCGTTTAGTAACGGGATATGTTCAACCTTTAGACCCGTTTTCTGATGTCGGGCTGACCCAACCCGACCCGATTTTGACGAATTAGAAGCGGGATGGGCCTAAATGGGCCGGGTCAACCCGTTTTTACATCCCTAATTTCAATTGTTGAAGAGTGGCATCACGAGCTAGGAGCATATCTTTAACACAAATGAGATCATTAAAAGTAGTTTTATTCTTGATGACGGTAGGAGGATCTCTACCGTATAAAACCTTCAAAGGTGTCATTCCAATACTTTGATGCCAAGAGCAATTATACCAAAATTGAGCCCATGGAAGCATAGAATGGTAAGATACATTTCTAAGGTTTTATTCAAAACCTCTCTTTGCCCATTGGATTGCGGATGGTAACACGAATTGATAGCAAGTGTGGTACCTTGAGCCTTGAAAAGATATTGCCATAATGAGCTCATGAAAAATGGTCCTTGTCCGACACAATGGGACGTAGAATACCATACAATTTAACTATGTTATTAACAGAAGCTTCAACAATGATCTTACTGGTATAGTCAACCATAATTTTGGCAACTCTAACATGTCCTCCAACTTTGAAAGAGTGAGATTCCAATAACACCTGATTAATAATGTCCTTTTCCCCTAGGAGCATGATACGACCCTTCCAAATTAATACCCCATCCTTAATCAAATATCCTTGGGACTGTAACAGAGCTGCCACATTTGTCATATAATTCCTTTAATTGAGTATCTTGTTGAGTGAGTTCAACCACCCTTTGAAACCGTAAATTTCTTGGTTCTGACCATGCTATCATAACACTTTTAGTGAATGGTGAAATCAAAACCCCAAAACTTGGGTAACCGGTGTTGTTGCTCTAGGGTTTGCAAACGCTGCTCTACCAATTCTTTTAAGCTCTTCTGGTTCGTTTTAATAATAAACTTGTGGCCCAAGAGATAGTGTCTAAACTTGGCCAATGCATCCATAATTGCATAAAACTCACGTGTATACACAAATTGTTGTTGCATTCGTAATGACAAATTCTTAGAGAAATAAGCTATGGGATGATTAGTTTGACTTAATATTGCACCGACCCTAAAACCATAAGCATCAGTTTCAAGCACAAAGGGTTCTGAAAAATTCGATAGTGTTAAAACAAGGATTATGGTGAGTGCTGCTTTCAATTGGTGAAAGGCCTGGGTCGCTACGTTAGTCCATGTAAAAGCATTTTTCTTCAACAAATCAGTGAGGGGGGGGGGTTGCAATTTGGACATACCCTTTAACAAAGCGTCTATAATACCTTGTAAGACCAAGAAAACAATGCAATTGTTTCAAATTCAGTGGTCTTGGCTGTGATTGGACAACCTCCACCTTGTTACCATCCATAGCAACCCTGGACCCTAAGATGGTGTGGCCAAGGTAGTATATTTCTTGTACGCCAAAGGAGCATATGAAGAACCATGCATACAATTGATTTTGTTGCAAAATCTGCAAAACCACCTTTAATTGATACACATGTTCCTTTAAAGATGAACTATAAACAAAGTTATCATAAAAAAAACGAGAACAAAATTTTCTCAATATGCTCTAAAATATATCATTCATAAGACTATGAAAGGTGGTTGGTGCGTTGGTGAGGCCAAATAGCATAACCAACCACTCAAAATGATCATGGTGTGTGTGAAAAGTCGTTTTGTGATGATCCTCAGGATTTAACAAGATTTGATGATATCCCATTCGTAAATCGAACTTAGAAATTTTTTTTGCGCTAAATAGCTAATTAATCAGCTCATCCACTGTTGGTATAGGAAAATTGTCCTTTATAGTGATGACATTCAAAGCTCTATAATTGGTACAAACCCTCCAAGAACCATCCTTCTTTTTCACAAGTATAATGGGGGAAGAGAAATGACTATTGCTTGGTTCTATAATTCCTTCTTGAAGCATGTCAGCAACCAACTTCTCAATTTCCTCCTTTTGACTATGAGGATAGCGATAAGGCTTCACCTTCACTAGGGTTGATCCTTCCATTAAAGGAATTGAGTGATCCTGAACACGCAGAGGAGGCAAGGTCGATGGTGTAGAGAAAACTTAAACATATGTGTGCAATAATGATGAAATTTCAGGTGCTAAATCAATAAGTAATTCTAACATAGGAAAAGACTGAGCATTAGGATCCATCAATTGCATGCTATAGACCTCAACAATGGAATTGGTAGTGACCAATTTGTGTATATGATGCAAGTGGGCCTGCATGGGAACATGATCAACCACTCCTTGAAAAGTAACAAACTTACCATTATAGAAGAATTTTAAACTCAAAGATCCATAATTAGAAATATGGGGACCCAAAGTTTTTAACCAATTAGCTCTCAAAATAAGATCGGCACCAAAAATTGGAAGTAAATATACAGACAATTGAAACACATGCTCATGAGCATGGATAAGCAATTTCTGAATGAAACCATCAAGTGTCATATAATTCTTGTTTCCCACTATAACTTTGAACATGGGTGCGGGTTCCACTAGAAGCTTCAAAAATTTTGCATTGCAAAAAATTGTCAAAACTTCCTCCATCTACTAAAACCGTCACAGGTAGCTTATCAATATAAGCTAAGAATTGAATTGTACCCACCACAGTACCACCTTTACGGGTGTTAAGTGATAAATAAAGATGAGTAGGGCCAACTTCGTTGTGAATTACCGGCTGACTGAGATCAGGTGGTGGCTCAATATTAGGCTCCCCTGAGTCATCCTCCAATTGCAAAAACAAGTATTGTCAATTGGGGCATCTAACAACAAAATCATAATGACTTTCAATGACATGTAAGCTCAAAAAGCCATTGGCTAATATTGTATACACAATAACTAACAATAAAATGTGTCAAACAATATAAATAGTTCAAACGTTAATCTGAAACTTCTTTTTACACGTAAAAGAAAAATTAACCATGTTAGGTTAAAAAGATTATATCTATTCATTTTTTAAGTTTGAGAATCAAAATATATCAAGATTTGTGACAAAGACTAATTTCAATTTGTGAAAGTTTATGAACTAAACATATTTAATATTTTTATAATGTTAGCAAACCTAAAATATAAATATATATGTAGTATTCCAAACAAAAAATAAAAGATTATCAACATTTTAAATTGATTGCTAGACAACGAAATTGAAAATTAAATATTTTATAATGAAAATCCTTCTATAATTAATATAAAAACATTCTAATATAAAAAAGAATGTCTCCATTTTTTGTTTGTTTTATGAGGATCAACGTAAAATGTCAATATAAAAAGTTTTTTCATTGGTAGAAAGCTGACTTTCATTAAAATATAAAAAACGACAGGATGAAGTGGTATATAGTAATTAAGGGTATGATTCCAATTTAAGGCAGATCTAAGTCAATTATAATTTAGAGCACACCTATTTCCTAGGAAAAACACAGCATTTGAAATTACTTAAAGCAAAACATAGAGTATTACAGTAAATAAAACACATCATATGTGTGCACACTTACTCTGTAGTTCTTCTATCGTATTCAATGCATGATTATAACTACTACACCTGCATTCAAATAACTTCCAAATCGAAGAATCATGTATGAACATGATTCGTGTAATGTTGTTTACATTCGACAACATCTTAATTTCTTTTGTCAACATACAGAACATAACAGCACGTTGAAGTTTCTATGTCTTGGTTAGATTGTCATTTACAACCAATATATAGGTTCAGTAGCTAGGTCATGGTCGAATATTGAATCGTGATATTACATATATTCCTAACTTTTAGAGAAGGAAAAGAAAAAGAAAAGAAAAAAAGTAAACATGACCTAATTTAAAAAGTAGTTTTCTTGATATGTATTGCCAGTGGCAGAACTTATTAAAAATTTAAGAGTGCTAAATTAAATTTTTTTTTTCAAATTCATTACATATAACTTTAAAATTTCATATAATCATTTTTTATTATTTTTATTTTTTGAATTCTCATCAAATTTCTTAAGTTTAATAGACATAAATGTATTTTTTTTTATCTTCATCTCAAACATTTCTTTTAACAAAAATAATTCTTTTACTTTTTATTATAATGTTTCTAATATTAATTTATCAATTCTCACCTATTTAAAAAAAAATATATATTTATTATTATCTAATGATACACACTAAATAAATTTATCACATACAAGAGAAAAACTCTTAAAAAAAAGTAAAAATAAATTTATTAAAAAAAGAGATTCATCGTTCAAAATATTTTTTGACTCATTAATTTTACGGTTGTATAATTTTATTTAAAAAAAAAAGAGATCGAAGAAGAAAATTAAAAAAGGAAAAGAGAGATGAAAGAGATAAAAGTACATAAAAAAATGAAAAAAAAAAAAAAAAATGAACTAAACATGAAATTTTAATTTTTTTCAAATAAATTAGTATAAATATAATTTTAAAATATATAAAAAAATGAAATGAAAAATATTTAGAAGAGCCATGGCTCCCCTATATGAAAAAAAGTCCGCCAATGTGTATTGCCAAATAATTTAATTAAGTTTATTGAAGAAAAGAAAACTTGATATTTTGAGAGGTGTTTCGGGTGTAGGGACCAAGCACCTACAATCAACACTTAAATTACCTTTTTTCTCCTCTTGTCTAACGTCCTTCTTAACGAGCTTATACAGTTCTTTCTCTTGCCGCTCGGTCGTCCAGTCAAGCTCTTCTTAGATCCGCCCACAGTTAACATCCAGGTCCTGCATTTCCCTCCGTAGCTCGGCTCTCATCCCGTTCGGCTGGTCGGGCGATCGGGGTACCTGTCTAAAAGGCTCCGATGCTTAAGTCAGTTTAAGACCGATCGGTAGGTAGCAGTAAATGCTGTAATAAAATGCGAGTTGAAGGTGCTTACCAACCTACCTTGGGCTTCTATTTATAGTTTTTGGTTTGGGCCTGTGATTAGGATTTCTTAATCATGACCCAATTGCGTTTTAAACCTGATTATTGATCCAGGTTTTGGTCTGGTCGCCCGACCGATAGGTCGTGCGTCCTGTCGGTTGTCTTCATAAATGAGGGTCCACCTGACCGATGGTCCTTGGTCCGCCTGACCGATGGTCCTTGGTCCGCCTGACTGATGGTCCTTGGTCCGCCTGACCGATGGTCCGGTGGTCCGGCGGTAGGCCATACTATACACAAGCCCCCCAAGCCTTGAGCAATGTTAGAGATGAAGCGAAAAGGGTTTATCAAAAAGCCCGATCGAGGCACAGTGAAATGATAGGATTCTTTGTCGATGACGATCAGCTTACGTGTTTGCCTCACTTTGGTTATTTATTTGTTAATCAGCTCGCGTAGGGGCATTCGTTTTGACAGCACATGTCACTGATACCCTATCGGGCTTCCGTTTGACCGCATGGGTCGGTTCTGTTCACATGGGGCTTTCGAGAAAGCTCACCCCTTGATCGAACAAGCTTGGTTCGGGTCCCGTAGGGAGCCTCGGTCGGCCTATCGGCCCATCGGCCTATCGGCATTGAAAAATTATTTTTAGCTAAGTTAGTAGAAAGCCCTATAGGGGGCGTTCCTCTTGACAACGCGTGTCACTTACACGCTATCGGGGTTTCGTTTGACCGCTTGGGTCGGTCCTGTTCGAACGGGGCTTTCGAGAAAACTCGCCCTTTGATCGAACAGGCTTGGTTTGGGTCCCGTAGGGAGCCTTGGTCGGCCTAGCGGCCCATCGGCATTAAAAAGCTATTTTTAGCTAAGTTAGTCGAATGCCCTGTAGGGGGGCGTTCCTTTTGACAGTGCGTGTCACTTATACCCTATCGGGGTTTCGTTTGACCGCTTGGGTTGGTCCTGTTCGAACGGGGCTTTCGAGGAAACTCGCCCTTTGATCGAACAGGCTTGGTTCGGGTTCCGTAGGGAGCCTCGGTCGGCTTAGCAGCCCATCGGCCAATCGGCATTGGAAAGCTATTTTTAGCTAAGTTAGTGGAATGCCCTGTAGGGGCATTCCTTTTGACAGTGCGTGTCACTTACACCCTATTGGGGTTTCGTTTGACCGCTTGGGTCGGTCTTGTTCGAACGGGGTTTTCGAGGAAACTCGCCCTTTGATCGAACAGGCTTAGTTTGGGTCCCGTAGGGAGCCTCGGTCGGCCTATCGACATTGAAAACTATTTTTAGCTAAGTTATTGTAAAGCCTTGTAGGGGCATTCCTTTTGACAACGCGTGTCACTTGTACCCTATCGGGGTTTCGTTTGACCGCTTGGGTCGGTGCTGTTCGAACGGGGCTTTCGAGAAAGCTCGCCCTTTGATCGAACAGGCTTGGTTCGGGTCCCGTAGGGAGCCTCGGTTGGCCTATCGGCCTATCTTCCATCCTCTGTTGCAAAGCGCTGATCATCGCCCTGGTGTCAACTTGATCGTCGACCATTCCTCCTTCTTCTAGCGTCAAGCTTAGTTTGGGTCCCGTAGGGAGCCCTGGTCGGCCTATCGGCCTATCTTCCATCCTCTGCTGCAAAGCGCTGATCATCGCCCAGGTGTTAACTTGATCGTCCACCATTCCTCCTCCTTCTAGCGTTAGGCTTAGTTCGGGTCCCGTAGGGATCCCCGGTCAGCCTATCGGCCCATCTTCCATACTCTACTGCAAAACACTAATCATTGCCCTGGTGTCAACTTGATCGTCGGCCATCCTCCTTCGTCAGCGTTACTGGTCCTGTTTCTTGTGGTCACCATAAGGGTATAAGGTCTATAGATGACTGCTCGGCCTATCGGCCTATCGGCCCATCACTGCTCAGCCCCACGGTGCGCGCCAAAATTTTTCGGGTGTAGGGACCAAGCACCTACAATCAATACTTAAATGACCTTTTTTCTCCTCTTGTCTGACGTCCTCCTTAACGAGCTTATACAGTTCTTTCTCTTGTCGCTCGGTCGTCCAGTCAAGCTCTTCTCGGATCCGCCCACAGTTAACATCCAGGTCCTGCATTTCCCTTCATAGCTCGGCTCTCCTCCCGTTCGGCTGGTCGGGCGATCGGGGTACCTGTCTAAAAGGCTCCGATGCTTAAGTCAGTTTAAGACCGATCGGTAGGTAGCAGTAAATGCTGTAATAAAATGCGAGTTGAAGGTGCTTACCAACCTACCTTGGGCTTCTATTTATAGTTTTTGGTTTGGGCCTGTGATTAGGGTTTCTTAATCAT
>Ga0214542_1000723_pt1 | contig 62360 bp, 29 predicted proteins | sample CNSS1metaG_FD_160096 | JGI IMG/M metagenome (GOLD analysis project Ga0214542, IMG submission 160096) | Root nodule microbial communities from cowpea collected in UCLA plant growth center, Los Angeles, California, USA - CNSS1 | ecosystem: Host-associated > Plants > Roots > Nodule | place: USA...
ATATATATATATATATATATATATATATATATATATATATATATATATATATATATATATATATATATATATATATATATATATATAACATATAAAGTCAAATGACTTTACGTAAATCTTTCAATAAATATACTCACAAATTTATTGATCCGAGAATATTTTTTCTTTTCAAATGTGGATTTAGACGGGATACAAACTTAAATGAGTATGAACTTAAGTGGATGGATGTTTACTGTAAATATCTTCGGATCCTTTAGGGAGAGGGGGGGAAAATGTAAGTGGCTTATCATAATATAAATAAAACAAGGACACATATGGCAAGAGGCAGAACTATTTCTTTGGGTCTGAGTACTATTTTTACTTGGGTCTAAGTATTATTTTTACTTAGGTCTTGCTCACGGGTACTCTAATGACAATAGTTAAGGATAGTTAATACACATCGAATGTTACAAAAGTACATATTAATTGATGCATGTGTCAGCTTTGTGATCTTTTTTTTATATTTTTTTTTTACTTTTTAAAATAAAATTTTGCCACATGTCAAATGAGGAGTATTGTCATACGATAGAGGCTATGTTACGTTGTAGTGGCAATGTTACTTGGCTCTTTGTTGGGACACATGTCATGTAAAAAAATCTCAATTTAGTCCTTTTATTTGTCGGTCTCAATCTTATTTTAAAGTGAAATAATTTCACATCTCTCTAAATTAAAACCAAAATTAACTCTCATATAAATGTTATAATGATATTTATATTAAAATTAATAATTTTACTAAATATTTTTAACAATATTAAATTTATTTAAATTTGTACTTTATATTAAACTTCATTTAAATTTTGTTTTAAATATCCATATATCAACAATTTCTATACCAATGTTAGAGTTAGTTTAAAAATAATAATTTTATAATTTTAAAACAATTTAAAATAATATCATATATCATGGATAAAACACCAAAAACTCAAATAATAAATCTGTACTCTACATGTAATTGTCTATCAACAAATAAATAATTAAATACACTAACCATTACAAGATGGTTCAAATACTATGTTGGTCCTATTTTGGTTCAGTTTGTTCAATTTGGTTCTTCTTTTTTTTGCGCATCCAATTTGGTCCCTAATTTGCTAAATTATGTTTAATTTCGTCCTTTTCATTATATAAGAGTGGAAGGTGCAGCTAGTAAAGTATGTCGGAGTTCGAATGGGCTGAGTGATGGTGGCCTCGATCACAGTTGGGTGTGCGGTCAGCGGTGCAGATTCCAGACCTGGTGTGGCTCGCGCGAGAAGAAAATGGTACGTTTGGAGTGTCGCGGAAGTCAGCGACGCTTCTGGTAGCGTTTGGCGCCGTCGCCGATGGCTCTGATGGACCGAGAAGCTTGCGATGTCGTCACCTTGGGGTTGGAGGGAGTGGCTCGTGTTTGGAGGGCAAGATGCGATTGAAGAAGCATGCACGCGAGGAAGAAAGAATGAGAAACGACGATGGGAGCGTTGCGACCTTCGACGGTGATCGACGTCGTCAACTTTGGCCCTGGCCAACCATGGGTAGGTGAGGGTTGGTGTCGTGGGTCGTCAACATAGATTAGGAAGAAACCCTCTTTAGCGTTTTCATGTTATGAGAGTTATTTTGGAGTTGGGTTTAAATCTGGTCCCATTAACTTCCTGCATCACCACTTTTAATATTCTCACCCTTTTTGTATTGGGTTTGTCTCCTTCATGCACCCGCCATTTTCAATCTCTACACCTCCATTATTTGTGTTGGTCTATTGTGCATTTTTCTATGCACCCCTGATATTTGTTAGCATCGCACCCCATTTTTGTTTTGGACTTGTTTGTTGTTATTGTACACAGCCCATGTTCCACTACACACACCTTCAGTAAATACTTCTTGCACCACCAGGTTTACTGACCCCACCACTCATTTGTGCTTTGTTCGGGCTTATTTTATACTTTACCAGCTGCACCCCCACTTTTACTATAAACACCTCATTTACTTCATGAACCTCACACATTACGCATGCACCCTTATACTTTTGTTTTTTTCACTTTTATTCTTAGTTAAATCTCCCCTTTTTAATTTTTTTCTAAAAAAAATTTGAAAATTATAAAAATTACAAAAATAGAAAAAAAATCTTAAAAAATTAAAAAAATGTTTTCTTTCACTTTATTGTATCTGTTCGGTCACCCGCATCGTGTGACTCTAATTTCCAAAAATATCGAAGATGGTTTTCTCTTTCAATTTTTGGTGTTTGTTCGGCCGTTCGCTTTGTGTGACACCTTTTTTCAAGTAATTCAAAAAATACAAAAAAAAATATAAAACTTTCAAAATACAAAAATATTAACATTTTCAAGCAAAACGTCTTTCTGAAGAACTACACCCTGATTTCTCACTCTAAATGAGAATACGTAAGACCAAAGTCAATCCTTGTCGGACCCGAAAATCAAAAATATATTTTTGTTTCTTTTTAGTATTAGTTGTCTCATTATTTTTGGAGAAAATTAATGTTTTGAAAACCACATCAACTTTGCATGTTTAATTAAGGACCTTAGGGTGGGCACGGTAGGGTGCTAACATTTTCCCTACGCGTAATCAACTCTCGTATCCAAAAATCTGGTTTTTCGCAGACTTGCTTTATTTTTATGGTTTTTCATAGTTTTCCAGAAATAACTATGGTAGCGACTCCAAATCTCTTTTTAAACTTGTTTCTTTTTTGTTCGTTGTCCCATCACGATCCCGGTTGCGGCACTCAGGATTTCACAGATGTGAAGAAGATCATTGTTGTTACGTGAAGAAATATGTTGACAACTATATCATTCCTTCCTTGTATATTGACGACATGTTAATTGTTGGTGCTATTATGACAAAAATTGACAAGTTGAAGAAACAATTGTCAGAAAATTTTTAAATGAAGGATCTTGGTCTAACCAAGCAAATTCTTTGTATGAGAATCTCCATGGATAGATTTGAAGGTATTATGAACTTATCTCCAGAAAAATATATAGAAAAATTGCTTAGGAGGTTTAATGTTGGAAATGCTAAAACTAGGAATACACCTTTGGGAACTCACTTAAAGTTTTCAAAAAGGCAATCTTCTCTCATAAAGGAAGAAGAAAGTCACATGTCTAAAGTGTCATATGCATCTGCAATAGGGAGCTTGATGTATGTTATGGTTTGCACCAGACTTGACATAGCACATGCAATAGAATTGTTGAGTATGTTTCTATCAAATCCCGGGAATGAGCATTGGGAGGGCGTGAAATGGGTATTGAGATATTTGAAGGGTACTTCAAAGATGCATTTATCTTTTAGAATAAGTAATCTCACTTTACAAGGGTTTTCTGATGCAGATTTGGGAGGTGATTTGGATGGTAGAAAAAACACAACATGTTACACTTTTACATTGGGCATCACAACTATACATTGGAAGTCTAAATTTCAAGGAAGAGTTTCTCTTTCAACCACTAAAGTTGAGTATGTAGCTATCTCAGAAGTAGCAAAGGAGATGATATGGTTGAAGAATCTTCTAAAAGAATTAGAAAAAGAGCAAGATGAGTCTCCATTTTTTAGTGGCAGTCAAAATGCTATTTGTCTTGTTAAAAATCCAATTATTCATTCTAGATGCAAGCACATTGAATTGAAATATCATTTTATCAGATACTTGATAAATGATGAAAACTTATTTTTGTTGAAGATTCTAAGTGCAGAGAATCCAACTGATATGTTGACTAAGATTGTCACAACAATTAGGTTGAGGCTTTACATTGCCTCAATTGACTTTCAAGAAAATTGACGATGAAGGCACTACAGTAGGTGATAATGTAAATCAAATTCCAACTAGGAGATTTGTTAGTATTATGGTGCTTGATTTAGTCTCACATCGCTTAGGATCATGAGATGTGGTTCTCTATTTTGTTATATAAGAGACCCTTTGTAAAGTTTGATACACACAAAAAATAAAAATACTTCCTAGCCAAACCACGTTAAATTCTTCGTGTCGTTTATTTTTTTTTCTCCTTTATTCTTTCCTTTATTGTCTTGTTCCTAACATGGTGGTGATAGTGGTGAAGAATCATGAAAAAGAGGGTGAGAATAAATTGAACAAATTTAACTAAAACAAGGACTTATTTGAACAAAACACAATTGATGAACAATGTCACGTCGTGTGAATAGAGACAACATGTATACTCTATCATTATTAATTTAAGCGGCATCAACAAAAATAATAAATTAAATATAATTTAACAAATCAATAACAAAATTAAATGCGAAAAAAAGGATTAGCATCTTCACACGCATATGTTCGCAGATTTTTTTTTTCATATCTGTTTATGACTCATTTACTAAAACTAAAACTAAAACAATAATAAATATTGAAATTCTTAAAAAATAACAAATAATCCGATCAGTTATGCGAAAAAAAGTACAGAATGTGTCCATCTCTTTATTACTTGTAAAATTTTAACTTCGCTACCCTTCTTTTATTCCTAAAACCCAATAAGGGAAAACTTCTTTATTGTTTATCACATACCCACAAAATGTTAAGATAAGCAACGGAAATTTGCAGGAAATTAAATTGTTATTATCATAGACATGTTAAACATGTTCTCATACTGTGAATGTGATGTACTAATTTATAGTCGATTATTTTTAATTATTTTATTAAATTTTTAAAGTAATTCATGTATGAATTATGTTTTGTTATTAATTTAATTTGTAAACTTTGATTAAACTGAACAAAAAATTTTATATATGATTTGTTGCATTTGAAATGAAATATGCATTACTTTAAAACGATATTTTCGTAATGCTATCTTTTATAACGTAACAAAATGTGAAACTTTATTTAAGTGAAGAAAAAAAATAAAATTTAAACTTTTCTCACGGTCTTAAATAACTTTTTTACGCTAATAAAAAAATAAGACTTAATTAAAATTTCATCTTTATATTTTTACTTATTTTTTTATATTTATTTTAAATTCAATTCACTTATTTAAAGAGGAAGGGAGGAACAAACCATGATATTTACTAGAAAATTTTGATTCTCAATAATTATTGATGAGTTTTAAGGAGGTGGAGAAGGAAGAACAAATCTCAATATTTTAACGGATAATTATCAACAAGTTTTTGCCATTAGTAATTATCATAAATCTTGAGGAGGAAGAAGAGGATGAACAACTCAACATATTTGTCGATGGATAATTATTGATGAATTTGGACAATAATAATTATTGACAAATTTTTTTCATAGATACTGATGAACATTTTACAAATAGATTTTTTATTATCAGCAGTGCTTACCAATAAATTTTGATCGTCGGTAATTTCTAACATGTATTTTATATTTATCAATAAAATTTATCAACAAATATTACAAACAAATTTTTAATTATAATTCTTTTTTCTAGTGTACATATGATGTCATTAAGATCTTCATTCCATCCGCATTATATATATCATTATTATCTCCGATAAGCATATCATTACTTATAAACAAATTTGGACATCGAACTCACACATATACATCATAAATTTCATGATGAAAATTTGGGATTATCACGGTTGTATTATGAATTTTCCAAAATTTTAAAACGACAAACAAACAGAAAACAATTAATACAACAATAGTATCAAATCCATTTTTTTTCGGATCAAAATTACGAAAATGATATTTTCTTAATACTATATTTTTGGGTTAAATATGTTTTTAGTCCTTTAATTTTCGGTGAAAATTGGAATTAGTCTCCCAACAAAACTTTAAGCCAATTTAGTCCCCCTACTTTAAAAATGTATGAATTTAATTCTTTTAACCGAATTTCGATAAGTTTTTTTGACGTTTCAAACACATTTCATGATAATATTTGAGTTATTTACATTGTTTAACACATTTTCGCTTCAATATTTAGTCAAATACTATCATGAAATGTGTTTGAAACTTCAAATAAAATTAACAAAAATTGATTAAAAGGATTAAATCTATCGTATCTAAAAGTTGAGGGACTAAATTGGGTCAAAGTTTCAAAGAGGAACTAATTTCAATTTTCACTAAAATTTAAGGAATCAAAAACATATCTAACCCTATATTTTATAATGTAAAAAAAAGTGAAACTCTATTTTAGTGAAGAAAAAAAATAAAATTTAAACTTTTTTCATGGTCTTAAATAACTTTTTGTATGACAACCAAGTAATAATTTAAATATGCTAATAAAAATGTAAGGCTTATATTTAATTTTAATTACTTTTTTATATTTACTTTCAATTCAATTGACTTTCTAATTTTTTTTGTTTTAAAAAAAAACTCAACAAGATTCTTTCATTAAATTGGCGTAATACTATTTACAAAGCCTCACATGTTAAAATTTGGGTTGTATTCTAACTCTTCGACCCTTTAAAGTTTTTTCTAAAAAGAAGAGGAATGGAAGGAATAAATTTAGATATCTACCGATGAATAATTGTGACAATTTTTAGTTTTTAGTAATTATCGACAAATTTTGAGGAAGAAGATGAACAAATCATAGTATTACCAATGAATAATTATCGACAAATTTTGATTATAATTAGCAACGAATTTAGAGAAAGAGTAGGAGGAAAAACAAATCACAATATTTATTGATGGATGATTATAGACAATTTTTGGCTGTCATTAATTATCAACAAATTTTAAGGAGGAAGAGGAGAAACAAACCATAATATTTAATGATAGATAATTACCGATAAATTTTTTATTGTCAATGATTACCAATAAATTTTGATAGTCAATAATTGCCAACAAATTTTTAATATTCATAGCTAAAATTTATCGACGAACATTACTAACAAATTTTCAATCGTAATTTTTTTTAGTGTTCATGCCATTAAGATTTTCATTGCATTCACGTCATAAGCATATCATTACTTAAAAACAAATTTGAACATCTAACTCATCACACACATACATCATAATATTCATGATGAAAATTTGGGATTATCACGGTTGTATTTTGGATTTTTCAAAATTTTAAAACTACAAACAAACAAAAAACAATTAATACAACAATAGTATCAATTCCATTTTTTTTTGGATAAAATTTTTTCAAATCCTCGAGTGAAGTTATTTAAGAAAAGTGTTTTTAATATGTTATAACTTGCAAAATAATTTTGAAAACACCAATTCAACCCCTTGATATTGGACAACCCTTTTACTTATAGTTAGTAGATTTTAGACATTGAATCTTGAACATGAAAATCATTTCGATCTTTGAAAACATTCTATACACAATGCATTCTACAGTAAATGCAACATTGCCAATTAGATTATGTAAACAAATTATTGTTTCCATTGGTTATAACATTTATAGAATCCAACAGGTTACTCAAGGGGTTAAATGTAAACTATGTATAAACCCTAACTCTAAACTCTAAATTGTAATGATGTAATTGATTTATATATATACATTGGAATGGAGTTTATGTTGTATTACATGTCCTAATAAGATAAACACTAATTATTGAACGTCACAACCAATGAAACTTGGTGTTATTGAATCACATTGTTAAAAAATCAATTGACTAACAATAACAAAATGAATTAGTTTGTTAGAAGAAAAGCATTTGAAGATACTCTAACAAAAGTGGAAAAGAGAAAGAAGATGAAGAGTGAGAGTCAAAGAAAGTGGAAAAACGGTCAAATGCAAAGAAAACGCAGAGAAACAGAGATTGGGATTCGGAAAAAGGAACCTTCACGTCACTTTCTGTCCTTCCCACGTCTTTACATTTCCATCAACGGTCAAATTTCATATCCTTTGCTCATCATTTGTTACCGATTTTATCTTCCAAAATAAAATAAAAGATTCAATATTTTCTTTAAGTGAAAAATAAAATTAGTTTTTTCTTTAATTTTGAATTAATTTGATGTTTTAATTTAAAATCGTGTGAATTTAGTTATTTTAATGTTTTAATTTAATGTTTTTAAAAATTATTTGACCTCAATCGAGGACAAGGAAAGTTGAAGGTGAGTTGTCGGTTTTCACGGTAGTGGACACCAATATTCCAATTTTGACCCAAATTCGTCCTGTAGTTATCGTTAGGAACATCCACTATGTTCTCGAAATATTGTTCATTCTGAAGCATTTGAGCTCTGTCACGATTTTGTCTTTAAAACATACTCCAGAGATGAAGAGAGGTAGGAATATTTAAATTTTGCTTGACCTCGACTCCTAAACGAGGTAGGAGGTAGGATTTATTGGGTGTACCGAAACATTAACAAAATACAAAATTTAATTAAAATAACTAAAAAAACATAAATTATATACATATTTTAGAGATGAATTAATTTTGTAATTCCAATTTTTACTAAAACCTAAAAAAAATATATTTAACTCTAAAATAAATATAAATATTTTTAAATTTATTTTAAAAACTGATTTTATAAATTGTTATATTTAAATTTATTTCTTAAAATAATATCAAAATTCTTTCTAAAATCAATATTAAACAATAAAGACATCAAATCTTAGTTTTATAACTAATAACTATAATCATTTTGGTCTCACTTTGAATCCGCATGCCATGACTTGTTCCTTCCAACTTTCTTATATTGTTGTATGTTTTTCAATCATGCTAACTTTTCGTTTCTTCATATGTTTGGTCCCTCCAAAAGAGGCTCATCAAGCAACTTCATTTCATATTGTTTTTAATTACCTTATTCCAAAAGTATTCAATATTAAATTATATCTTTCTTTTATTTTATTTACCCATTTTAATTACCTTAATTCAAAATTTAATTTCCCTTCCTTCTCATTGAGGAAGCTTTTAAAGTTAAATATTCACACACGTTAACAATTTATACACTGTGTAAAACAAATTCTGCATTTAACGGAAAATTAAGTAATGATTTTAAATGCTTATTAATGTTGTGTCACATGAATCAAAATTTACATTTTAACTAGGAAAATAACTATATTATAGCCATTAATTCTTAACTTGAATATCATATATATATATAATCTCATCATTTTTTTTTTCTTTTTTGCTATGCTCGTTTTGAACGAGGCTTCCTTTAAACTATATCATGATATTTTCAATGACATATCTCTTAAATAAGACAAAAAATGTAAACTAAGTATTTTCATGCATTGATAGAAACATAATTTTGTGTGCCAACTTTAAGCATGAAGCAAAGTGCAAAACCATCATTTTCAGCGTCATAAATGATGAATTTAAGAGTTGCTACGAACCTGAATATTTTGTTAGTTATTATTTATTTATTTTTTATCTAATCTTTTATAGAAATCAAGAAATACACTTTTTATTTGTCTTGATAAAATAGTTATTTCCTTTTAAAATATTAATTAATTTATAATTTATAAGGGTATTTTCTGAAATATTATTTACTTTTAATTATATTCACCCTACTTATGACATTTTTTCATTCTTTTATACTTTCAATGCATAATGCATGCATGTAAGGGGTGTTAAGTGTTTGGGAGTCAGTTTTTTTTTTCGATTTTTTATTAACAATGATTGAAATTAATTTTGGAAATCTGGTTTTGCTTGATTTTAATTTAATATAAATTTGAATTAAATTAATATTTTGCAATTTTTACTTTTGTATTTTTTATATTAAATTGTTACTATACGAATTAATATAACATTATTAACGTTTTACAATAAAAAATTGTTAAATAAAGAGATTTATTATAGCTTTTAAATATATTTACTGTTATATTTATAATTTTTAATTTCTATCATATATAAATTATATAATATGATAATTAAAAACTATAAAACAAATTTACTATCATAAGTAAGACATATATAAATATACAAGTACAAACAATCACACTGTTAAAGAAATTTGAAGAGTCAGAACTATTATGCATGTTAGTTAATTACTAATTAACTTAAAATATATAATATTATATCTTCATTTGCTTCTTGATTTTTAAATTGAATTCCAAATCAGACTGCTGTAAAAAATATCTAAAAAGTTTTAAGTGATTTTGATTTATTTTCAATGTTTTATATTAGTTTTAGGTTTATTTGTTTGTATATTCGTTAGATTTTGAAATTCAATATCATTGTACAAAAAACGATTACTAATATCCAAACTTTGAAATGTAATGTAATGTAACTTAAATAGTTTTTTTTTTCTTTTTTTTCTAAAACTAAATTTTAAAATGAAACAGATGAACTAGTCGAGAAAGAAAAAATATAACATGTAAATGAATTGAGAAGAAAAAAAAAATTGGATGGCACATATATGTTACAACATTTAATTCATTTTAATTCCAAAATTTGGGTATTTATCATACCATGACCATGCATGACAGGGTGAGGTCATTCTGCAGCCTTTCCTCAGAAAAATAACAAACCACAGAACAAAAACTGAACAAATCCATAATGCCCAATTTGGCTCAACATTAGTTTTTTAAATCAGAAAAGCAACCCATTCATACTACAATAGACTAATCATCACTTCACAATTCAAAAACACCAAAAACAATTTTTTTTTTATCTTTTACATATAAATTAAATTTAAAAGCTTTCTCTTATTTTAAAATTGTACATATTTCCAAATTAATTTGCATTAAAATATCTCTGGGCCAGTGGTTCACTCACATGTGTTCATTTCATTTCCTCTGGTTCTTCAGAACAATTTGCATGCAATTTTTTTTCCTTCCATATGTATACATACATGCATGAAGACTGATTGAACTATTTTAATAAAAAGAATATTTCTTTAGAAAAAACAAGACTGATAAAAACTTTGTAAAGATGAGGAGATTGAACAAAAATATTATATAATCATCTATTGTTCATCTTAAGAGATGAAAATAACAAACATTACTGAAATTTTTGATAGAACACAGATAAAGTTGTGTAACACTTTTTCATCTACCTATTTTATATATCAATATCATCACTACCTTATCACATAAACAAGTGAATTCAAAGCCATAAAGCTCCAGCTTCTTTGAGCAGTGGAACCAGAGTGCCATTTATGTGACTGGCCATGAGGGTTTCCACCCCACCGACTAACTTTCCACCGATGAACACAGCAGGAACAGGCTGGTGGGTCCCGGAAAGCTGGTGGAGGACCGACCGGATTCCGGCACCGTTGGTCTGCTCGTCGAGCTCCACGACGGTGGGGCCGACGCCGAGGCTGAAGAGGAGGCGTTTGGCGACGGTGGACATGCAGCAGTCGGTGACGCTGAAGACGACGACGGCGTTGCATGAGACCAAGTGGTGCACCATCTCGTAGGGTCTCATGACGTTGAGCGCTAGCGAGAGCGAGGAGGAGGGTGGTTGCTGCAGCGGTGGTGTTGCGTCGGTGACAGATTTCATGACTTGCATGTTGATGATATGTTGGTGAGGGTTTTGGAGATGAGAGAAAAGAAAGCGGTGTTGGAGATTATATAGGGCGAGACATGGTTGAGGTGAGATATTTTTATGTATGGAAATGTTGGGAGACATAACATACGATGATAATGTTGTTACATATTATTGCATGGAGGTTTGTGTAAGGTGGTATAGGTAGCATGAGTCAAAGTATAGTGTAGTGAGTGAGTAGAAAGGCACAAAATGAGTGAGTTTGATGAGAGAAGAGAAAAAAAAAGGGTCATTTATTGTGAATGGGGAAATGGTGTTTTTCTTGCTCTTTGGGTGGATGAGAGAGAGAAAGGTTATGGCGTCACTGTGTGGATCTTCGAATAAGGAGAGATGAAAAGGAATATTGAGAAGAGAAGAGAAGAGAAGAGAGGATCACACTTTGTTTGAAGGAGAAAGAGAGAGGAAACAAGAATTCAGAGGAGACTGACACACTTCTTCATACATGCATGATGAGTAACTCATAAGCAAAGACAAAAGCTGGTACACATGCATACCACATATATGCATGCTACTACTAATAAACTTTTCTAATTTCTTTCTCAACCTCTTCATCTTTGGCTTCTTATGTTTTTGGATTTCACGGAACAATTAGGGTTCTAATGAGATAGCAACCCCTATCAATGTTTAATTTTTTTTTTCTCAAAGTTATTTAGCTCAACATCTAAAAAAGAAAAAAAGGTACATTATAAACAATAACTTGTTTGTATAATAATAATCCAATTATAGCATATCACCATATACTCAATATACTCATAACAGAGAAATTACATAAACAAAGTATATAAGGTGTGTACAATCTTCTCCTATGGATCATTTTTGTTTAATCAATTTTGGTACATGTAACTGTGTTCTAAAGTAATAATTGACATAAAAGTATACATTTAAACAGTACCATTAGAGCCTAATTACTCAAATTTTAATACCTTCAAACAATTCCTCGCCACCAAATTATTACAATACAACAAATAAAGTCATAATAAACCAAAAATCCTCAAATTTTACATATTTAACTCAAGTGACTCCACCTATTATAGTTAAAATTCAGAAACAAATATGCTTAACCAAAACTATTTACTTAATCAATTATAACATGCCAAATAACTTCGTAAACTCTGGTAAAGCTCTAAAAAAAAACATCCACCATATACCTTCTACATCCTTCCAACAACTCTATAAACACATATATTTTGGTTTAGTGATCCAAACATACCTTTGAAATAATAGAAGATCAAAGAATTCCTCATTATAATGCATTAGGGTCACATGCATGGCAAACATAAATTTTCTCAAAAATAGAGCAAAATTTGAACATACTCTATAGTTGAAATTGATCGGTCAAAATATTTTCCTTGTGTTAGGATTACAAAGACATGTTTAGATTTTCAAGATGAGAAACCAAGTTAGAATTTTATAGAAAAAAAAAGGGTTAAATATGTTTTTGGTCCCTCAAGTTTCACTGAAATTTGGAATTAGTCCATCTTCCAAACTTTTGATCAATTTAGTCATTCACCTTTGACAATGCGTGAATTTAATCCTTTTAACCAAATTTTGTTCAAATTATCTGACGTTTCAAGCGCATTTCATAATAATATTTGAATTATTTACACCACTAGACATATTTTCGTTTTAATGTTAACTCAAATATTATAATAAAATGCGTTTAAAATGTCAAATAAACTTAACGAAATTTGGTAAGAATGACTAAATCCACGCATTTCTAAAAATGAATGACTAAATTAGTTTAAAGTTTCGAGGGACTAATTTTAAAATTCACTAAAACTTGAGAGATCAAAAACATATTTAACAAAAAAAAAAGGTTTCTAAAGAGATAATCTAGAGATAGACAAATTTTGTCAAAGAATTGAATCTGAATTTTATTAATACTTGTGTTTATAACGAATTTGAATTTTTTATTGGGTTTCCTAGCTTGTTTCTAGGTTGTTTCTTTGTTGTGTCTTTAAGAAACATATAGTCACTAATGTTGAAAATTTAAAATATCTTAAAAAGATTTTTAAAGTAACCCCATAGTATATTTTTAATATTAAACAAAGAACAGTCAAAACACTCAGTAAAAGATCTGAATCGTTCATAACCTTGTCCTTGCTTGCTAGTAACAAAATTTTGTGTACTCATCTTTATAATTTTTTTTTCTAACTTTTTTTTCTACTGACTTTTATTAATGTTTATGTTTGCTTACTAATAATAAAATTTGTGTACTCGTATCTATGAAACTTTTTTTTCTAACTATTTTTTCCTAGGGTCTCAGTTTGAAAAAGAATCTTTCATAAAAAATTTTAAAAGAAAAAAAACAGTTTTTTTAAGTAAAAGTTACTTATTCATAAAATAAAATATTAGAATTAAATTTTTGTATATATTTAAAAATTGGAAAAATTATATTTTAAAGTTTTTTCAAATGAAATTATATATAAACTAATTTTAAGCTACGCAAGAGTTCGTTTGATTTTTCTTTTTTTAACTTCTAAATCAGAAATTTCTCCAAAATATTCTTAATCCTGTTTCTTGTTTTTTTCCCCCCATTGCTTATTTAATTTTCTTACTTTCTCTTTGATTGATTGATAATTATTTTTAACATTTATTATCCTTTTTTTTATCTCTAATCATCTATCATATAATGTAAACATATCATTTTTTTTAAATTGATTCTTCAAGCTATCATACTAATTTTATCATCACAAGATTATATGTTAATTTCATTTTAAAATAATTAATAATTATATTATTTTAGTGTTATTTTCGGTTGTGAACACATAAAATATTATTTTAGTATTTAGTTTTTAAATGAAGACTTTTATTTAATTAAATGTGTAAATGTTCAATAATATATATTATTAAAAAGTTATTGATAAATTATTTTGAACTTTTTGTAAATTGATTTTGAAAGTTTGGAAAAAATATTTTAATAATTCTTAACAAATAAATTAGAGAAACTTTTGCAAAGTAATAAATAAATTCTTTTAAGACTAATTTCTAATGAATTTATACTATCAAACACAAAATTTAAACCATATATGCTTTAAATCTTTCCAATCTAATGGTAAGAAAATAAATATTATCAACAAACATACGTCAATAACAAAAATTTGTTAGTAATTAAGTTTATAGGTGGATAATCAACAACCGAAAACTCATCAGTAAAATAGTTATTGATTACAAATATATCAATAAATATTTATCGATAATCACCTATAAATTATATAATAAAAAAAAGTGTGAAGTTATATCATTTATTTTTATATATTACGATGTTTTCAAACACCGTTATTTATGTTCTAACAAAAACCCCTTCCACTCAATCGCCTTCCAACCAAACCTTTCCAAATTACCTCTCAATCGCATAAAAAGTAGTAATTTTGCTGTTTGTATAGAATAGTGTTACTCGCATAAATTACTAGAAGAATAAATCCTGCATTTCATCCGAATTAGTTAAAATATACCCTAACAAACAAAAACTAACACTAATCACTAATCAGTAAATATGTCAGATTCGCATCTCAGAAACAAAAATTCTAAAATCATGTATATTAATTTTGTTCCTACAGAGAACAAATAAGATAAGTCAGACACAAGCATTACCTTATTTCGGTCCGCAATCTCTTCAGTAGGCTTCCTCCCGGCCGATACATGTCGCCTGTAGATATCTCGGTGTGAATTGGTTTGGACCCGAGGGGATTACCTGCAGAAGAGACTCTAATGCTCAAGTCAACAAAATCTCTTAGAAAGTCAAATCTCGTAATTAGGAGAGTAATGAATGCTTACCTTTAATTGCTGGGTACATGCTTATTTATAGGCTTATTAATTATGTTTTGCCACATCATGGGCTGGGCTCCTGCTTGGGCCATAGGTGGGCCTGGGTCATGGTCCAAGCTCCTCAATTCGAATATCGTGGTCCTCAAGAGCCTTACTAGTAGTGTCCCGAATATGCTAAGTTATTACTAAGTTCGTGTTTAATTATTCTCAGTTAGCGGCTTAGGTCGGTTACTTCGGGTACTTATCATTCGTTCATACATGGTGATTATTATTTGTGTCCTTGGTGATTACGTAGACGGACTTTATGGATATAACTTGGCTAGGCCGGCTAGGTGTGGTACACCAGTCCCCCAGTCTTTGCCGGTATAGCTGTGACGGTAAAGGATGAGAAGTGTTGATATGTATGACTAAGCCGACTAAGTGTAGTACAAATTTATTAGCATCTATTTTTGAAAATCAGCTTTATGTTGATATTATATATGTTAGCATATGCCCATGTTAACAATATATAGAGTCCACATTGCAGAAGGAGTTGGCATGATGAATAAAAGACGAAGAACATGGAAGAAGTAAATGGTGACTGTCGCATATTACACAACATGCGAAAAAATAACACAGACATTAGTAAAGCATATACACATATAAAAAAGACACGTGTATATTATATCTCAATAATTATAACTTTTATATATTAATGAAAATTATAATTTGTCTTCCATTTTTTTTACTCACATCCTTTATTTTGTGACATGACTTAACATAAACTATTAATTCTTTCAAAAGAAAATATAGTGGTACACTAATCAATGACTCACATTAAGTTACATTAAAGAATAAAAAATGGAAATAAAAAATTAAGAGTCATAGTATCATTGTCCATGCTAAATAGTCCTTCAAGTTCATATTAAGGACAAACATGAGTAATTACTCATAATTAATTTTATTACTTTAGGAATAGCCTAATGACTATTGACCAATTGTATGATTTGGTGAAGAAGATCCACAAGAAGGAAGATAATTATTAAGAAGTTTTTTATGTTTTTTACACTATATATCAAATTTCATCCTTTCATGATGTACCTTTCAACAGAAACTTACACCTTTAACTTTGGAATGACTCCATTAACCAACTTTATTTTTGCATGGACCAAGTCTAGATATAAGACGGGAAAACTTTATTATCCAAACTCCTTAGGAAGAACAATAATTTTTGAAATTGAATAGTTCCAAAACTTATTTTAGAGAAATCTTATTGGGTTAAAATAGTCCAAAATTCTATATTAATTGTTGTTTCTTCTAATAAATAATTTATGCTAATACATTCTCAAAAAAGTGTTACGTACCGACCTTAATATGATTGTGTAACAAAAAAATATAATAGTCGATAATTAAAAAAAAAAAAAACTTGTATATTCATTAGTCTATTTAAATTGTAGGAGTTTGATTTCGGTTTTTCTTAAACTGCCTTTTTTTTAATTTCTGTGAAATTTAAAAAACTATTTTTTTAAAGCTTTGTTATATATGAGTTTTGATTTTAATCTTTTGTGATTTTTTTTTTTATATTTTTCATCCTTTTTTGAAGTCACTAATTTTTATTCCTAACCTCTACTTTATAACTACTAAGTATATCTTTTAATCTTAGATTTTTTTTTAAAGTATTATACCCTTACATTATAAATGATCACTTGATTTGTCATAGTTATACCCCAATCAGTTTATATGGAAGTCACATAATAGAAGAATACAAAATTAGTGATTTTCAATTTCGGGTGAAAAAAAGAAAAGAAAAAAAAAACGTAGAAACTAAAACCAAAACACAATGATTGAATACCAAATAAAAACATAATTACTTTTTAAAAATTATTAAAAAGATTGAGCAGAAAAGTTATCATCGTGATTTTTGTTTCTTTCTCCCCTTTTCCGTTTACAATTTGAGAAGCTTATAAAAATTAGTGAAAAAAAAACACAAAAAACATATATAAATGCAAACAGAAAAGAAATCACCATATCATATTCTGTCTAGTTAGTGGCAAATAAACCACTTCACTTCACTTACTTTTCTTTTTCTTTTTCTTTTTTTTTCTTTCTTTTTCCATTTTTATTGCGTACTAAAGTTTTCCTTTTGTTCTTGCAACACGTGTCCCAAAATCCATTGTTGGTCCAAAACCTTGCTGAAACCATTCTCACTTTTTAATAGGAAAATGAGACATAGTGATAAGTGGTCACGACCAAAGCCAAAAAAGAGTGTCCACGTTTCAGATTATGATGAGTTAATGTTGGTAACCTTGGCAAATATGAGGTTGCTACTTTGAAAGGTGATAAAGCTTCAATTTTTTTTTTAATTTTTTTGTCTTCCTTCTTTGAAGAGAATCTTTGTGAAAAAGCAAAATATGTGTGAGAAGAAGAGGAATGAGAAAGAATGATAGGATCTAGAAAATAAAGGAAAGGTATAAGTGTAAAGTAATGTTCTTGAAAGTGATTATGACAATTTTGTCCAACTCAAGAATCATCCAGAACCCTCTCTAAGGAAATTATTAAGACTAAGACTTATGAGAAAAGAAGAAAATAAGAAAGTAATGTCAATTATTCTTTTCTTATTCTATCACGACAGATTAATTTGCATTTGGATACTCTCATTCTAACTTATGGGGACCAAGATTTTGAGATAATAATGCGTGGAAGCTGATTTCTTACTTTACAACAAAAAGTGTGAAATAAATTATATATTTAAATATTTTGAAAGAAATTTACTATTTTAATCTCTAAGTTCAATAAAAGTATTTTATTTTATTTTGTTATTTCTTTACACCATATTTTTATCTTTGTATTAAGTATATTTTTAGTCCTTAAATTTTGATTTAAAATTAGAATTTATTTGTGCTAAAATTTTGATATATTTTGATTTTTGAATTTAGAAAATGAATAAATATAGTCTTTTTAACTTAATTATATTAATTTTTTTATCTATTAAACGCGTTTCATGTTAGTATTGAAGTTGTTTATACCGTTTCACACATCTTCAGTTCAATATCTACTGAAAAATTCGTTCAACACCTAAAAAAAATTAACGTAATTGAATTAAAAGAATTATATTCACTCATTTTTAAAATTTAAGACCAAAATATATCAAAATTTTGAATAAAAACAAATTTTAGTTTAAAAAAAAAATCAAAGACAAAAACATTATTAACCTTTTATATTTACTTATACACGAAAGATTTAACATTAATATATTAATCTCATGTGGATCTTAATTCTATATTTACTTAGCTTATTTTATTTTTATTATCAAATATAAACTTATGATCAATGAACAAATATATAAAATATTAAAACAATATTATAATTATTATAATATTTTGTATAATTTCTTTTATCAGTTTGTTCCAGAGGCTCGTGGATCAATCATTACAGAAAGCAAGCCAACAAAATTAACCTGTAAATCTTATGAAACACATGCCAACTCAACCTATTTTTTATTGACTAAATGTGAAACTAACTAAAATTAAAATAAAGTGGGTTAGACTTTATTGTCATTCCTATAAATATTATATTTATCCCATAAACATCCCAATAAGGATTAAAAAAAATTATAATTTTATTTTACAAAATTTGAATTTAAAAGCTTATGTTATATCCACTCAGATGCTCGATACCATGTTATACTATACATAGCTTTTGACTTTTAAACTTTTTGAAATATATTGTATTTGTATAATCTAAAAGATAATAATATTTTAATTCATTTCTTTTGATCTATTTTTAATTTACCATTCTCCTCACTTTTAGATTATTATCCTAATCTAAAATATGTTAATAAATGAATTGTAATTAAGTATCAATATCTGATTTTAAGAAATTAAACTAAAATTGAATAAACTTTAAGAACATTTAATAAAACTTTTAAAGCACCTTGTTTTTTATCTGTCTAGACTCATCCTATGATATGTTATATTTATTAATAGATTTAATTCAGTTTTAAGTCTTTTATAAAGTTAGATGTTTTTAATTAAGTGTTTAAAGTTTTAATTTTATTTATTAATTAGATGATATGATTGTTATCTTATATGATCAACTTAAGTCCTTATCTTTATATGTTAAAAAAGATGAGATATTATGGTTAATAAAAAATTATTATGGTTTATTTAAAAATACTAATGATTAGTTTTGAAATTATTTTATATTAATTATAAAATATTTTATCCTTTAATGTGTGAAAAAAAAATCACAAGGTCAACTAACATTAACATCACCTAATTAATTAAAAAATTACTAAATTAAAATGTAATAATTTTGAGTATATATAAATATTTAGTAAGTACTCCATTAAAAAGTTCAAATTAATTATAGGTATATTTTTGAATGAGTTATTGAGCTAAGTTTTCTATTAATTAGTGTTTACATAAAATGTAAATTATTTATCAATGTTTCAGGATAATTTTTATATTTCAAAAGGATATTTTCGAAATAAAAGGAGCTTTTATGAAAAATAACAACAGCACTCTGTGAATGTAATAATCAGATTATCAGATTATCATTATACATTTTTAGATAATATTTCAAACAAAATTATTATATATACAAGTTAATTTGAAAATATATATCTATAAAAAATGTATGACATATATTGTATCAATAAATTAAAATATAAAAAAAATACTTTTACTGAACCCGAAGATTACGAACAAATGGTAGAAATATATCTTATTATTCTTTTTTAATGATTGAGATTGATTAATTTTATTAGTTTTATCAAACAGTCAATTTAAATGTTTATTAAAACTAATGGAATATATAAATTCACTATCAAACTAATTCAAAGATGCACTCCTATAAGATTATTCTTATATGATTATATTCTACTTTAATTAGTAGTCTTTAATTTATTTATTTTCCTGGATATATATAAACACATTAAATACTCAGAAATAAAATTTTACTATTCCTTGTTTTACCAATTTTTTTTACTATTTATATACGGTGATTATATCTAACTTGACTAAAACTATATAAATAAAGTATATATAGTTTTTTTTTTTCAAAAAAGATACAAAATATAACTTAATACTTTAGGAAAATAATTTTATATTTACTCAAAGAAAATCCTTAATTAATGACCAATTTTAATAACAAAATAATTAGTCACTATAAAGATCAGTTTATAAATTAAAAATGATTGGTAACTAAAATAGTTTAAAAAAATTATAATTGATATCTAAATTTATAACTAAAATAGTTTCTAGTATGAATATAAATTAATCACTATCATTAATTACTTAGGTTTTGACTACCGAAAGAATGAGTCTCTAGATTAGTCTCTAATTACGAAATTAGTTTTTTTTAGTGTTTTTTCCTTTTTAAATATAAAAGACAAAAAATACTATTGCAATTAATTAAAAATGAGATCATGTTCATGTTTCAATTATTTTTCAGTTAAATGTTAAATTTAGAAAAGATGCTTAAACATGTCCATATCCACACGTGAATCCAAGAAAATAATATTTTATTGAATGGTACCTTAGTTTTAAATTATTGGTGATTAACCTTAACAGCTATTATTCTTGTTGTGTTTGAAAGGCACTGTCACTGAATTTTCTTATTTTCCATTTTTGAGTTGATGCGAGTATAAAAACATATATGTTACGAAACCCTAACTCAAATGAATGGTGTTGTTATATTTGGATTTTTATTCTATAAAAACCTAACTCAAATGACTACATGCATCGAATAGTTGACTCAAATACCACAATATCCATGGAAAATGGTATTTACTAGGTAATTCTTTATTCATATGATATTATTAGTTTTTTTGTATTTGAGGGTCTCTTTTGACAAAAAATTGTAAAATAGAATCTGTTGAATTTTTTTTAAAATTGGGTCAAGTCGTTATTGGAAAGAACGACTTTCAGGGTGAAATGGTTGTCCCCGGACCAGTTTTGCTTTTCTTTTAAAAAAAAGTAATGTCGTTATTTTTTATAACGATTTCTATTAAATTGAAAAGTGAAGTCGACTTCACTTTTCACTTTTTATTTTACTATTCAGTTTTAATTTTTTTTTTTAGTTTTTCTTTTTTAATTATTTTTTTTAAATATTTTAGATTACTTTTTTCCTTTATTTTTAATTTAACTGTTTTGATTATTTTTTTATTTTTCAGTTTTGATTTTTTTTAAAAAAATTTTCAGTTTTCGTTATTTGTTTTTCTTTAATTATAAGTTATCAATGTTTTTTAAATTTATAAGTTATTTGTTTTTTTAAAATATATTAATTTAAAGTTAATTTTTATTCCATTAAGTTTTTTACTGTTTATTTTTCCAATAAATTGAAATTTAAAAAATAATTAAAACTCATATATTATGAAGGAAAAAATAAAAAAAATAAAAACAATACAAAAAAAAACAAAACAAAAAATTGGAAAGGTGAAGTCTAACGACGACTTCACTTTTTTCAAAAACAAAAACGTTATAGTATAGTACGACATCACTTTTAAAAAAAAAAAAAAGAATCAATCAGGGAGATGACGACTTTACCTCCAATTTGATCCATTTTTGCAAAAAAAAAAAAATAACAAATCTATTTATACAAATTCAACTTCTTAGAGACCCCAAAATACAAAAATGCCATATTATTATATAGTATATGTGTTTTGCTATTATTTTAACCTAAAGTTTGTTTCTTGTATTTCTACAAGATTATTTTTTTAAGAATCACGTGATTAACTTGCCAAAAAGTTTTAGTGATGCTATTTGACCATTAATTTCAGTTTATTTTGGTTCCATGGGCAATTATAACTGTGGTTCTTGTGGAGTACAAAGAACATGGTGAAGTCAAAAGATATGTATGACATGCATGTTGAAATTTCATGCTTTGAATATGACAAAACAGAGTTTAGTTTTTCTGCTGAGTTTTTTATGTTTTTTTTTTTGCTGAACATTAAAAATACATTATTTTGATATTTTAAAGATGATTTTAATATATTTTAAAATTTTAAAATTAATGACCATCCATGTATTTTGAGGACACAGTAGAAAAACAGTATAGAAAAATCAGTACAAAATCCAAACTCGACAAAACACATGGCAAACGTTGCAAGCAAATCTTTAATTTTGGATTGAGTTTCGGGTAAAACTTTCTTATCTGATTATTCCTTTGAAAGCAAAGCACTTTGAGAATCATAGGATCATTCAGATTTTGTTCCAAAAGATGAAGAACAAAGTTATATTCTCATGAGAAGCATGTGTTTTGAAATATCACATTCACTTAGATTTTTCATAGAGCATAAGACCTAAATAGGGTATATATAAAACAACGTTAATATTGATTTAGTAAAATTAATAAAATCCAAATTTAAAACGGGAAAACAATTTAGAAAGTTATTTCCTTTGTCATTTCTATTATACATGTCTTCACTTTCCATTTCAAAAATGTTTAGTTAGGTATAAAGTAAATTTTCATATAAGATCTTTTCTTTTTAGAGTATTTTCAGTTTTTATGTATTTTGGGTCATCTTTATGATTCATGTTTTACGTTTTTCGAAAGGTAAAATGGTACTATTATCTATCTGATCCATTGAAAGGTTTACAGAATTGAATAAAAAATAATATTTTTTAAAATTAATTTATACATAAATCAATTTTAATGTGTAAAAGAAATTAATTTCAATTTTTTTTTTCATATTTTTTTCTCATACAAATCTTTCTCAATAAACTCATGGTGTATAATATATATATATATGATTCGTGGGTAAATTGAAAACAGTCAAACTTTTTGTGTATTTTAAAATTCTACCCATTCGGGTCAATTATAGAGATCTTAAAAAGGAAAAAAAAATAGAATATTTAATTTTACTTTTACAAAAGTTAATATGATTAATGTTGTTGATATTAAAAAAAATACTTGAATTTATTTTAGCCTCTGTATATAAGTAAATCATAGATTTGATTAAAAAAAGTTAGTAATTTTTCCTTTTCAGTTTTTTGTCCATATCATTAGCATGTTATCACAACCACTTAAGCGACAACATATAATATTTATAAGGATTCATGAAAGATGACCTAAGCTGGCTATTTTTTTTTTATTAACATTATTGGAAGGGGAAAATCTTTAAATATGTCGAAGTTTTTCAAATTATTGAATATAAGTCTCATACTCGCCTTATAAAAAGAAGCAAAGCTTGTAAAGATATATTTGATGAATTATGATGATTTAAAAAACATCAATATACTATTTTAACATAATTTCAAAGTTAATAAGAGCTAGTTTTTTCCTAATATATCAAGAATCAAATTCGTGCATTTGTTAAAGATTTTCTAATGCAAGCAATAGTTGTTACATTCATAGACCTAAATAATTGATAATCCATCCCTTCAGACAAAAGTGTTATGTCCATTTCAATTTGAAACACTAGAAATAATTATGAACAATATCGGATTCACGTGAGTTTCTGCTTTTCAAAATTAGGGTTGATTGTGACAAAATATAATTAAAATGTATAACGATCTTGCTTGCTGAGAGAAATTTTTTAGTGGTGGTAGTTCTCATTGGCCTAAAATGTTGGTATAACATCATGGGATTTTGACCTTGTTATTAAGATTGGCCAAGAACCCACCTAGTACCTAGGACATGGTGCCTCAAATTATTGCATTATCAATTTCACCCAAAATATATAACAGCCATATATATTTACTTTCAACATATTAATTGAGTTCCATACAAAACTGAGTTGGAATTATTATTTTACAGGAATAAAAAATAATAAATTTCCTAGTTTTTGTATTAAAAGATGAGTCAGAGTCTAGTAATAATTTGAAGTGAAATAAATATATGATGTAATATGTTCTTACAGGAACAAGAACTTCACAATACCACATCTTCCATTTCTCTTTGTTCTTTAATGTTGTTGTTATTAGATATGTGCTTGTAAAACATTATGATACGTAACTAGTTAGGTTAGTTAGAATTAAATGTGTAATTATAATGTTAGGAATTATGAGTTGAAAGTTAATTGAATATAGATGAGAAAATTGAATGTCATATAAATATTAAATCTTAAGATTTTATGTTAAGGATAATATCATAATCTCTTATACAAGAATTAATAAATACTTCATATCTTATTTTATACTGTATAATATTATAATATCAACTTCTAAATACAATAATATTTATGCATGTTTGTGATTTAAATGAAATCGTATGGAAGAAAGTATATATATACCACAAGATTTTTTATAAACTCAAATGCTTTATTATAATGATGGAATGAGACATTTGTTGGTATTAAAAGTGGAAAAATAATGTATTTATATCATAGCCTATTTATAAGAAATTTCTTCAAATCTATTTATTATTAAAATATTAAAAATATTTTCAGATCAAATTTATCCATTTAATTTTATATATAATTAATTATTCATGTACTAATTTTCAAAATTCAATGAATTCGTTCATCGTTATTTAATGATTCAAAATTAATTTACTCTATTTTCTTATACATACACCACACAAAATAAAGTCATTAAATAGCGAGATATTAAGAGAAACAAAATAATTAGTCACTATCTTTTCGGTTATTTTTACAAATTTATTAATTTATCTAAGTTTATTATAGTATTTGTGGAGTATTGTTTTGGAATTCGAAATATCCTTTTGCCAAATTGGCAAACTCTAGCCTTGTAGTCTCTCAATTATTATTTTTTGAATTCGATATGCTTTTGAAATGAATTAGTAGATAATTAGGCAACCATAATGGCGCTTAAATAATTTAATCCTTGTTGTGGATAAGAAAAAAAGTTTCCAAATTATTTTAGGTTGTTATTATGTATCCTATTTATGATAGTGTTTGATCAGTCTTGTGTAGGTTGTTTCAAAGAAGTTTAGAATTACAACTTTTGAAATGAAAAAAAAAAAAAAGTTTGTCCCTGCAATTATCCAAAATAGTTGTAGAGTTTATAATTATAGTAGGAGACTCAACCAACAAATTAGGAAAAATAATTTTCCTTTTTTCTTCATTGATTAGAAATTGGGACACTTGACTTGGATATGTCACAATAGTCATAATATTTATTATAGAAATTGATCTTTATCTTACATATTTTTATTCATCATAGAAAACTAAAGTTACATAATTTTTTTATTAATTAATGTTTTTGAAAGTTCAACTCAATCAAGACTTAGCGTAAGTACAATGTTTCTAAAATTATTATATGAATGAACATTATTTTTTTATATAAGTAAATTTATGCATGCTAACTACAAATATTAAAATAGGTCCTGACAAATTTATTTATAAAAAATATCTTAAAAAAAAATCAAAATCATAAAATCATAAAAAAGGAAAGAACATTTTTAAAGTATCAACCACGTTACATTAAGAAAGATATAGATATATGCTCATCTAACACAAGGTGAATAAAAAATAGAAAATAAAAGAAATTTTGTTTCTTTAAAGGAAAAACTCAAATAACAATTTATACAAGTAGTTTATATGTCTTAAGAGACACAGAAATATTTATTTTTGTTCTCCTTCCCCAAATTATAATTAAATTCTTCTTATATATTTTATATTAGACAAAAAAAAAAAAACAATCACTTAATGTGAGACCAAACTGATTGAAAGACCAAATTTTTAATTTTTCTCACACATATAATTTTTCTATCTTATTGATATATGGGCATGCATTTATATTTGTAAAATGCTTTGATTGATTTTACCACTTATTTAGAATTTGGATCACATGTTGTGATTTAGAATTATTTTTTATATGTATTTAACGTTTTATTTAAGAGCCCTTATTCTTAAAAGGAATAAAAGCCTAATAAACCACTTGTATCCATAAAAATAATGTTGAATCTGATTACGTTTAATAATTCATTCAATTAGTTTCAACTAAAGCACAATTTATTTTCATGACTAAATCGCATTCAAACAAAAAATAATGATCAAATAGCGTTATATTTCTAAAATAGTCTAAACTGAGCCATAAACATTTCCATGCTATTGTTACCACTATTACTCATATATGCACTAGGACTCATGATTAATACACACAAACCTTTATTTTTACGCATCTAATTAAAATTATATATTTTTTATGACATATTTATACATTTCTTTATTATAAAATCAATAGTAATTATTATTTTTTCTTTATTTTATTTGAAAATGTTAATCAGTACTATAGGAACAATGGTTAAGAAATAATTAATACGTATTGTTTTCGTCAATTTTATATTGAGAGCCGAAATAGCTAATTCCATTAATTAAAATAATGCAAATCATATAAAAAAAAATTTAAAGACAAAAATATCTTTGAAAATTTTATGATACAAAATAAACATTTTGAAATTTCTAAGGTTTTCACAAATAGATAAGTAAAAATACCTCTCTGACTCTTCAAGAGTCTCAATGAAACTTGAAATGTTAAGGTTTGAAACGTTTCAAAGAGATGGTCTTTAAATTTTGCAGAAAAGAATTCTTTTATGATGAAATTATTACACTTTTTTATAGAAAAATTTCGCCTTTTTCTACTCTTTCAAATTAATTTCCTCTATTTGTTTTGAATATAATTTATAGATGGTAAATTGCACATTGAATGAGGATAGTGGTAGATAAATTTTGATAATTTAATTGTTTTTTAGGTAAACTTTTTAGATGTTTAACATTATTTTTTGTTGATTTGTATGTTAATTTAAACTTTTTATTTTTAATTATATTTCAATTTTTAACAACATTAAAATATATTTATTTTGTTATTTTTTAAATTTTATTAGTGAACATTAAATAAAATATTAAGCATAAATGTACAACACTTATGGATATTTTTGTCCTTTTAATAAAATAAAACTGGATTAATGATTATTAGTAATAATAATTTTTTATAAAATTGACTAGATATTAATTATCGTTATCGTAAACATTCGTTTAAGTTCATATTTTGATCTTGAGAGTTTGATGCGAAATTAATTGAGATGCAGACTTATAAAATTTTGAGAGTCATATTACAACATGGTATATTATGAGTCATATAATTACAATATGAAATAATAAAATAATGAGTGTTTAGAATTTGTAAAAATGAAGGTATGGGAGATATAAGATATATGATATACAAGAAATATGTTACAACTAGCATAATATAAAGTTAAATGACTTCACGTAATTTCTTCAAAAGTAAAGTCATAAAATTATTGACAATAAATTTTATTTAATATCACATTTAACAATAAATTTCTACAAGATTCAATGAATATTAATTATCCTTAATCAATGTACTAATAACATGAATTAACAAAAGAGAAAATTATTTTTGGATTGTTTGAAGAAGAAACATAATGAACAAATTGTTTAGAAGAAACACACGATATATTGTATTAGTGTTGTTGGATTTTAAGAATGTAAGTCAATATGAACTATATAAATCTGCACGGTGTTCACTCGCACGAAATACAAATTTTGTGGGACAAATTTAAACGAATCAGTAAGCTAAAATATTCGGTCGATTTCTATTACTATCTTATTTACAAATAAAAAATAATTTTTTTAATGATGAAAATACTCCTAAAATTGAATTGAATTGTTAACATGGACAAATTAAAAAAAAAAACATTTTCGTGATTGTAATTTGAATGTATATATCCTACCTAGAATTTAGAACATTTTGTTACATGCTGCTACTAAATGAATGATGAGTAACCATTTTATTTATGACGATAGAAAATTCCAAATTTTATATTTGTATGTGCGTCCAAAAAAATTGATTGTGGATTGAAGTTTATGTATAAATATGCTAAATATGCTATTCAGCTCACCCGTCTTATCTGATAATAATAACAATAATCTCTTCAATAATTGCTCTCTCTCTCTCTCTCTGACACCGAAGTTTGTAGCAAACAAACGTTGTTGTATTGTGTTGGGAAAGATGGAAGGAGGAGTAGCAGAAGCCGATGTCTCTGCCTTCAGAGAATGTCTGTCTCTTTCATGGAAAAACCCTTTTGTTCTTCGCCTTGCTCTCTCCGCTGGAATTGGAGGCTTTCTCTTTGGCTACGACACTGGTTCGTAACTAAATTATTTTTTAATTATTTAACTTTAATTTCATTTTTACAAAATTAATTTTCTAAATTGGAAAATTATGCACAGGAGTCATATCTGGAGCTCTCTTGTATATCAGAGATGATTTCAAAGAGGTCGATACAAAGACTTGGCTTCAGGTAATAATCTACATTCATTTCTAGTTTCTTCCAAAATTCCTTTATTTTTATGGACTTTTATACCCCTCTATCTTCATTCTTCACACCTATTCCGATAAGGACAAAACAGGGTATTTGCCTCTCAAATGTACGATCCCATATTTCGTTTTTCAACTTATCGCTTTCTTCCTGTCCTTTCTGTTCGGCCGGTATTACCTTAATTCGTGTTTTTTTTGACAAAACATTTTAATATATTTTATTATTAAAACATAAATTTTAAGTTTAGTTAATTTTATAAAATTAATTTATTGAGTCAGCAATAAGTTATATATTATAAATTGATTTCATTTTTAATTGATACGAGACTTTCGACGTTTATAAATAAAAATTAAGCAAAATTGTATTAATTTACGTTGAAGTAGTATAGAGTAGAAAGAAATATATTAAGTAGTTTAAGTTAGAAAGAAATTTCATTTTTTTAGTCTTCTAGAAGTCGTTATTACGATTTTTTTTGAAACACATTTTCACCTATTTTATTTTCTTTTAATTTCTTCATGTCATTCGATTTAGTAAATCCACATATGTTAAGGAGAGATATTACACATAATAGTTTGTGATTGGATAACACTATTTTATACAGTATATATATATATATATATATATATATATATATATATATATATATATATATATTCTCATTATTTATTACAAAAAAGTAAGATTTTATTTTGATTTTTTAAAATAAGGTTATATCGGGAGCTTTTAAAACATTTTAAAATAAAACCGAAGAAAAATTACCATTGGTATTTGAAACTTTAGATACTTTCTAGGTGTTAAGGTGGCAGTGAAAAAATCAAACGTTTTTTTTAATAAATCTTTTAAATGCCTTTTGATATTTTCTTTCCAAAAAAATCATCTTGAAAAAAAAAATTATATATATATATATATATATATATATATATATATATATATATATATATATATAAATAAATAAGAGAAAAGGAACGTATAAATCATAGTGAAAAGTGTCTTTACATTCATTATCGATTTATAAATTATCAGGATAACTTTGACAACGACTATTTAAAACTCATATTTAAAGATGTCACATAAAGAGTAGATACAAATAGTAGCTTCTCATATATATATATATATATATATATATATATTTGTTGGATAAATATTTATTCTATACTTGTATTTATACTTGTGTATCTATTATACGGATATGTGTATATTTTTTTTAATATCCACAAGTTATAAAAGAAAAGTTTAATATTTAATATATATTAACCATAAATTCAAATATACATACAATGCATAATATTTACAAATTTCAAACAAACTGCAAATAACCTATTTAAATGGTGTTGAATGATAATTTACAAAGTAATTGAGATTTTTTAAAACCAATTGATAAAAAATAACTCACTCAATTTCAATAGGTTAATTTTTTAATTATGTTTTTTTAAATTTAAATTAAAATATATCGGGTACGGGTATCCACGAATATGAATATTATGATACTCGTACCCGCCCTTTTAACATGGATAATAAAACATACATATACCCATTACCTGCGGATATTCATTTACAATATCTATTTTCTATCCGTTGCAAGATTTATCTGCAGATACCGATGAGTACAAATTATTTTGGCATCCTTATACATATAATTTTTATGTAATTAATAATGAACAAAATAAATTACACAAAAATATACAGAAAATGAAAATATATTAAACCCATATAATATGTAAGACTTAGGAATGCAAAGGTTGTTATTAGAAATTAACTCAAGAGCTTAAGAAGAACAAAATCTTAAACGGAGAGAATAAAGTTGAACTAGTAAATTCACATTGAAGCATGGAATTACAAAAATTAAAATATTGTAGATAGCATAATAATTACTATTTTATGAAAATACTTGTTTTTTTATTGTATTGCAACAAAATGAAATTTTTTTCTGGCCACAATTTCGTGAAAATTCTATTTATTATCTTAATTTTTTTCTACAAACATGTAGTTGGAGTTAAACTTAAAAGTTTTCACTAATGAAAGAAGCTTCTGTTCCCCAATAGTGAACTTTGAATATTGGCCACAAGTGTGTGGTCCCAATAACTCTAAATTTAGTGGAACACAAAACTCAATTATTCATAATATTTTTTTCTAGTTTCACTCTCAAGCTACACCATTCCTTACATGGAAAAAAACTAATTAAACAAATAACCTCAATATGCTTATAGACAAAGATTTGCAAATAATTCCACCACCTCACATAATTTAGGTTAGATTTCTATCAATCTCATTAGTCTATTATTCTATTAATCTCATTAATCACATAAGTAAACAAACAATTATTCTATTAATCTCATTATCAACTTTCCCAAATGTTTGTGACATTTCTAACCTCATAATCAATTAACTTCTTTCTTGTCAAATATTTTTCTCTTAGTGTCTGTCATTACTATAAATCTAGAGTAGTAACGTTTATTTTTTTATAATTTAATCAACTTAATAAAGAAAACCTTGATAATGTACTGCAAAGTTAAAAAATAGTATCATGTTAAGAGGAAAATAACTCATCTATTTTTTTTTTCTTTTCTTAATGAATATATATTTTTGGGTTAAGTATGTTTTTAGTTCTCGAACTTTGATTCAAAATTGAAATTTGTTCTTATCTGAAACTTCGATATATTTTGGTCCCTAAACTTTAAATTTTAAAAGTGAATGAATATAGTTGTTTTAACTTAATTATGTTAACTTCTTTTGACGTATTGAACACGTTTCATATTAATATTGGAGCTTTTAACATGGTTTGACACATCCCTGGTTTAATATCTACCGAGAGATGCGTAAAATACCTCAAAAGAAGTTAATGTAATTGAGTTAACAGTATTATATTCATTATTTTTAAAGTTTTGAGACTAAAATATATTGAAGTTTTGAACATGGACGAATTCTAATTTTGGATCAAAGTTTGGTGACTAAAAAGATATTTAATCCTGTACTTTTTATGTGATTGTTATAACAGATATCAACGACATTGTTGAACAAACATTATATAATAAACTAAACAAAAATTTAGATAAAAAAACTTCTGCAAACATTACATAACTTATGATTCGAGTTAATAGTAGAAATCTCTTGTGCAGAATGCTAATATTGGAAGAACTGAAGTTATTGAGATAGTTTAATCATAATGATAATAAGAATGGTTGAAACTTTGGTGTTCATGAAACAGGAAGCAATAGTGAGCATGGCACTCGCTGGAGCAATCATAGGAGCTTCAGTTGGTGGATGGATCAACGATCGATTTGGAAGAAAAAAGTCAATAGTTGTAGCAGATATCCTCTTTTTCATTGGGTCTATCGTGATGGCTTCTGCAATGAACCCAGCAACCTTAATTGTTGGTCGTGTTTTCGTTGGCCTCGGTGTTGGAATGGCTTCAATGGCATCCCCTTTATACATCTCAGAAGCATCACCGACCAGAGTACGAGGAGCCCTTGTCAGTCTCAATGGACTTCTCATCACTGGAGGACAATTCCTTTCCTATGTCATCAACTTGGCCTTCACAACTGTGAGATCACAACACCATTCTCCTTATATTTTTCATGAACATGAACATGAACAATCATTTTTCATGTCATTTATTCAGGCACCAGGAACATGGAGGTGGATGTTAGGAGTTGCAGCAATTCCAGCACTGATACAAGTCATATTGATGGCTTTGCTCCCAGAATCACCTCGTTGGTTATTCAGAAAGGTTGATTTTATCGAGAAATGTTAGTTGTTAGTTCTTTTATTATCGCTGATTTATCTTTCATGTGTTTGAAAGGGAAAAGAGGAAGAAGCTAAAGACATTTTGAGGAAGATTTACCCTCCCCAACAAGTTGAAGATGAGATGAATGCTCTGAAGGAATCAGTTGAAATGGAAGTGAGGGAAGCTGCAGGTTCTGAGAAAGTGAGCATAATGAAACTGCTGAAAACCAAGAGTGTGAGAAGAGGTTTATATGCAGGAATGGGGCTTCAAATCTTTCAACAGTTTGTGGGGATCAACACTGTGATGTACTACAGTCCCACCATTGTTCAGTTGGCTGGTTTTGCATCCAATAGGGTTGCACTGCTTCTTTCACTAGTCACTGCAGGGCTAAATGCATTTGGTTCTATTTTGAGCATATATTTCATTGACAAGACTGGGAGGAGGAAGCTTGTGTTGTTGAGCTTGTGTGGTGTAGTTGTTTCCCTTGTTGTTTTAACTGTTGTTTTTCATGAGACCACTACTCACTCCCCCATGGTTAGCTCAATTGAAACCTCTCACTTCAACAGTAGTACCTGCCCTGGTTACAGCAAAGCTATCAACCCTTCTGAATGGGATTGCATGACATGCCTCAAGGCTTCTCCAGAGTGTGGCTTTTGTGCTTCTAGAGCCAATAAGGTAAAGTATCACCAACCCTTATAATTAATTTCATCCTAATTAATAATTTTTTCAGGTTTAAAAAAATTTGCATGGTTAATACATTTTGACCCTATGGCCGGTGCATAAGGACCTAACCCTAAGTTTTTTTATTGAAGTTTTGTTGAGTCCTAAATCCTAACACCAGTTAAATTATTGCACAGGTCTTACCTGGTGCATGCTTGATTTCAAATGAGAGAACAAAAGATGAGTGCCAGAAAGAGGAGAGGCTATGGTACAGTAGGGGATGTCCTAGTAAATATGGGTGGCTTGCTTTAATTGGGCTAGCACTGTACATCATATTCTTCTCACCAGGGATGGGAACAGTTCCATGGGTTGTGAACTCTGAGATCTATCCCTTAAGATACAGAGGAATCTGTGGAGGAATAGCATCTACCTCCAATTGGGTTTCGAATCTGATTGTGGCTCAGTCCTTTCTGTCCTTGACACAGGCCATTGGGACCTCTTCTACATTCATGATCTTCATCTTCATCACTGTTGCAGCCATTTTCTTTGTCATTGTTTTCGTGCCAGAAACCAAAGGACTTCCAATTGAGCAGGTGGAGAACATGCTGGAAACAAGATCTTTCAACTTTAAGTTCTGGCAGACAAGTCCTCACTCTCCTGAAGGACCAGAGCAAAAGCATCATCTATCACTTTGATTCAGTCAATAATGTTCCAGACAAGTGAATGAACTGTTAAAAGAGTCATAGGTATAGGTTACAACTTAAAGATCTTATCATGTTACTATGGAGCTCTCTCGATTCCTATGTTTGATGTCACAAAATTATAATAAAAAATATAATTGAAAAAAATTATTAAACCTTTTCTTTAAGAAAAAAGTAAAACAGGATTTTGGGATCAATTTGGACCATAATTTGTTTAAACTTTTAGACATTAAAGCCCAATGCTGTTTTTAGTTGTGGATTTAATAGTTTTGTTAGATTTTAATATATAGCAAAAGGGAGCTTCTCCCTACACCTCCAATAATCTCTCCTCTACCTCCAAAACTAAATTTTTTTCCATGTTTGTTCATGGTAAAAATTAAGAGTTATTATTTCTTTTACCGCATCTGCACCCCAAAACCATACACCCTCACCCTGCACCCCCAAAAACGCACCCCAATAAAGCACTAAGAATCAGATTCCATGCACCCCAGAAAAATCTTTGACTTATGTGTTGTGCTGCGCGTCTCTTCTCCCACCCACACCGCCTCCACACACTCTTCATCCCTCTTCTCCCACATTTTGTTCTTCTCCCATTCTCCCACAGAGCTTCCGCAGGCTCCTTTTCTTCTTTTTCCTTTCTTTTGTGCAACTTCGTAGGTCCCATCTTTCGCTTTTCTCCGTTTTGGCTTTTTTTTTACCGAAACGGATTGTGAAATTCGTTTTGCAGAAAGCTGAAACGGAATACATAATTCGTTTCCTTTTTTTTTTTCACTGCAACGGATTCTGGAATCCGTCTCGGAGGAGGCTGAAACAGAACCTGGAATCCGTTTTGGTGTTTCTTTTGCTTTTTCACCGAAACGAATGAGGTATTGGGTGTGAGAGAGATTGAGGGTAGGGGAGCCATCTGCGGCACATGAGATTTCAAAACCAGGGCTCCCATAATAAGGTTGTTGCGTTCCTTGGATGTAAAAGGGAAAACTTATAGATTGGTTGTTGTTGGGGCAGGTTTTGGGTGCACATGCAGTGAATTTAGGGTCGACTTGAGAGGAAGTGATTTGGGCAAGGAGGTAGAAGATGATGATGTAGGAATTGGTGATGCGAAAATAGAGGGGTTTCAGGATGAAAAATTGGGTGTTTGGGTTCATCATCTTTGAAGGTTTTTTTTTTGTTTGTAGGTGAGGATGAAGGAAATATGAACAGGGAGGAAAAGGAGTGTACATTCTCTCCCCGTTAACTTTTAATTAATAATCTCAACAAACAAAGTTAACGGGGAGAAACGGTGCCTTCCAACATGCAAGTCATACAAGTTAACAAAATTCTGAAACATCGGTGTTTTTAGCTATTCAAAATTGGTTGTCACATATAATATTCAGGTTGGGAACATCTTTGGTTTCAAAAAAAAGAATTTTTTTTTTGTGAAACGGATTACAGAATCTGTTTCACATTTTTATGAAATGGAATTCGTATTCCGTTTCACAAATATTTCACATTTTTCTGAAACAGAATTCGTATTCCGTTTCACAAATATTTCAAATTTTAATGAATGCACAGTAATGAGGTAATGAGACGGAGAAGAAACGGGAGAAGAAATAGTATGAATGGGGTGCAGAGGAGTTGGTACGGAGTAAATGAAATTTATTGCGTTTTACCCACTTTTCACCTGTATATTAATGAAGGGTATAATAGTAAATTTTGGGGGTGCAGAAGAAGCCTTGGAGGTGCAGGGAGAAGCGTCCATAACAAAATGATTAGCTACCTTATGATCTTAAATCTCTTTAAAAGAGATGTCAAAATAAATTTTAATCCGTGAGTCAACTTGGTTTACCACGGTTTAAGTCGGGTTGGATTGAAAAAAATTTAATTTAAAAAAAAAATGAATTAATCCACTTAATTCATCAATATTTTTTATAATTTTATTTTATTTTATTTTTTTAATAATTATTTACTATTTCTATTATATATATTCAAATCAGGTTAAGAGTGGGTCGACACTTTTTTGTATTCATTGCACCATAATAAAATAGAGGGTGGTGATACACGAATACTTCTTTTTTTTCCTCAACCTCCGTCTAGTACCAACAAAATAAAAATTTTATGTTAAAATATAAATGTTTTAGGATGAGTCAATTAGAAAAGTATAAAATATTACATTTTAACTGGTGTTGGAAGGGTGTAGAAAAAGGATGTAGAAAAAGGAAGAGAGATACATGTAAAATTTTACTAAAATAAAGCTGAAGTATACTGAACTATAATATTCCATATTCGAAGAGAGAGAGAAAAAACACATAAATGAACAAGTGTGAAAATAGAATGAAATGCTAATTAATTTTCAGTGATTTTACGTGTTCCTATATTGTACAGAATTTCATGAAAAAAAAAAAAAAACATGAAATGGGTTTAGAATCTTTAGATTCAAATCTTACCTTGTAACCAAGAAAGAATCATCTCCATATAAGGTATTGCAAGTATATTGAAAAATAATATGCACTTCATAAGAATATCGAACATGCATTTTTTTTGTACACAAAAGGTATCTTATAATATAATATTTCTCTCTTTTTCAATTAAAATTTTCAAAGTAATGATTCTTGGTGTCTTCAAATCTGGGCTGTCACTTTGTCAGTATAAATCAATAATGTTTGCCATTATTTGTAAAATAAGTATTTGTAATACAAAAAAGAAAAAAACAACTTTTGCAGCTGTGGCTTCTACAAAACCAAAATAATTTTTTTATATATTTCTAAACTCTTGGTATACCATACACCACGAATTATTTGCTAACTAGAATTGAATTTTATGGTCCCAATTTTGCCAAAGGTTGTGTTCTTCAATTTGATGTTTCGATTATTCAAGAATATACTGCTATTGTTTTCTTGGTAAAATTGCTAGTAATGAAGAAGTAGGATATTATTCTTAAATAACACTATTTTATTTATAATTGGTTTAAGTTATAAATGAAATGGAGATAACGTAAAAGAAAGGATAACAAAGATATATTAAATAAATGTATGGTTTGGATTAATGAAAATAATAAGGAAAGACTATGTTTCTATTTGTGAATTTGGATGAATGAAAGAGTAAAAATAAATATTATTTCTTACATACCATGTAACATTCTTTTTTAAATATTGTAGCTCGTGTATTCATGAAAAAAAAAATTAACTTAGTGGCGTGGTTTTACCAATTCAAGAAATCAAACATTAAAATGATCAACATATATACGTGTCGACCTTCACCAAAACGTGCATAGGAAAGAACAAAAATAATAATAAAAAATGCATTTGAAAGAACATAAAGAAAGAATAATATAAGTAGTGTATTTTATTTGATGCCAATTCCTCCACCAAGATTGAGAAATTCATAAGAGTGTGAGTTTGGTGAAATTGTTGTATTAGAATTTGTTACTTATTGGAAACGAAAAGTATATAGAAAGTGGAATAATGGATGATAAATAAGGAAATGAAGAAAAAAATGATGACCGAACAAGTGCCACAGTTTTTAGGTTTTCCCATAATGTTTTGGTTGAATAAAAACATTTTTCACATGTTTTTCACTTTTACAAAGCAATCATTTATGTTTTCTGAGGTTCAATCATTACTTATACTGGGTTTTGCCTCCTCAAAATGGGTTTGTGATATTGTCTTCCCTTATTAATATTCCATTCTTCATCCATCTTCGAATTATTATAATTAGGTCAAGAAAGGCAATGGCGTCTTTACTATTTTCATTATACGATTTATTTTAAGTGTCTAAGTTGAGGAAAATTTTTTGGAATTATTCTAGAAAAAAATTGACAAAAAACAATAATTTTTAACAAATTGTAAAAATGTTCCATACAATATGAAATATTCTAGATTAGTTGCTTAACTTATGCGATATCTTTTTCAAAAATTTCAATTTTCTACTACTTAATTTTACAGTAAATCCTTTTCGGCTGTACCTTTTATTCTTAAAATAATTTTTTTTATATTAACGATATCATTCTACGTATACAAGAAAATGTTGATATGTTTTGTGAGAGCTTTACAGTAACTTTAAGTCAAACACATACCGACAACTTCATTAAATGGTACAATAGATTTAAATTAATTTTACATATTTTTTTGTACGAGCTTTAAGAAAACTTCCTTATTAAGATTTTGATCTACAATATATATAATATACTTTATGTCCAAATATACTTTATTTTGCGTTTCTTGATTTATTTTGATATCAAACTATTTCTTAAAAACTCTTTTCGAACATTTTTGGAACCATACATTTTCTTTAATAAAAATATTGTATTGTGACGCTGTTTGTTAAGATTAATTTGACGTACGTGAGCAAATATTCATAGCAAAAAATTAATCTGATAATTTACTTACTGAATCCTTTTGACAAAAATATGTACATTAAAAGTGAAAATATTATACATTAAGAAAAAATTATTAACAATTCAATTTCATAACAATATATTTTGGAATAAACAAAACTAGAATTTAAACTTGTAAGAATTCTTAAGTGGTACATTCATATATTGAAATAATGAGTGCATCATTATATAATATCCATTTTTTAAATTATACTGGAAATATAAAAATCTATATTTTTATTTATTATCGCAAAATATGACATATATATATATATAAAATAAATTTTTATTTATAATAATTACTTTAAAAATTAACTGAACAATATTTATGGTTTCATATTATACCATTAAACGCTATATTTTATTCTTAATCTTGGTGATTAACTTGACGTTATGATTTTGTAGGAACAAATAGAAATTTCCCCGAGATCCTTATCAATAATGGAATCAGAATCTTGAGCTTTTACAAGTTTATTATCGTCCGAATATGGATTTTGTATCCGATACCTCAACGAGAAAAACGGTTACGTATAAAATACGTATCTTTAAGGTAAAAGAATTGTGAACTTTTTTGGTTCCTTCTGCTTTGACTCCTTACAACTACCCACTATAACTTCTTTCAATTTTCATCTTCTTCCTACTTTCTTCTCTTGCCTTGTAATTATTCTTTAGGCTTAAACCTATCACCATCAATGGCACCATGTGCTTTCATTTTATCATTACTTTTTTTTCCTCTCAACTTCCTTTTCTTCTTCCATCCATTGCCTTTTCTCCACAGTTCATGCTTCTTCCATCTCTATCTCCCTTTTTTTTCACTTTAGATCCCTCTGAACAAGGAAAGAAACAAGGCTTTTTTCCCCTCTTCTTTATGGTTCTTGTCACAATCAATTTTGATAAATCCCACTCATCATTTCTCAAGTTCATGATCAATAATGTCAAACATGGGTATTCTTTAACTATGAAGCAAATTCTCAAATCCATTGCTATTTTATCATATCCCACATCAACTACAAAGAAGATGATTTTATAATATAAGTGAGTGCAAATTTTATCTTACAAGTCGATTTTGTAGGATTGAGTTAGACTTAAAATTCACCTCTTAATATGGTATGAAAATCATGAGTTTATTTCGTGCCACCCATTATCAGGTTCTATCACACCACCCATTAATATTCAATATTATACTCGAGATGTATACAATTTATAATATATAAGTAGGTAAAAGTTTCACTTTATAAACAAATTTTGTACGTTAATTAAGTTAGATATAAAGTCCATGACATGCTTATTTTTTTCTTTAATGTTTTCAATCTTTTTGTTTTCAACCATGACAAACAAAGGGAAAGTTAAATACGCAATTAAAAATTAAAAAGTTGGGAGTACATGATGTTATTGCACTATAGACAATAATGATCATGATGTAGGGTTTAATGTGATTCCTTCGTCTATTTTGTGGTGTCTAGGGTTTTACCTATTTATTATTAAATTATTTTTGTTTCTGTTGAACCTAAATGTGTTTCCAATAAATGTGTGTCGGAGAAGGAATGACAGAAAGAGCTGAAAGTGGGTTGATGAGAATGAAGCACACGTGTCTGAAATATGTTTTGAGGTAATGTGAGTGTCCAAGAAGGAATGCCTTCAAACTTTGAAAGATGCAAAGGTCGGTTTGGTGTTATTACATACAAAGTAATGGTACATTTCCTTTTGATTCCTCATTTTTCTTAGATCAAATATTAACAATTTTAGAATAATTATATATATATAGACATTCTTATATATTAACTATTTTAGAATAAATTTGATTCGCACTCACTGATGTTTTTTTCTCAAATTGTATCGAAATTCCATCTTTTAAACAATGAAGAAACTTTCTTTTTTTTGTAAAATATTAAGTTATCACCTATTTTGATTACACATTCTTTTTTTTAATTTTTAAAAACATCACTTAGATTTTAGTATACAGATAATGGTAATTAAAATGTAATTTTTAAAAAGAAAATTATGGGTATCATTCTAATTAACTTCTTCTTCTTCTTCTAATTATTATTATATTTAGGTTATTAAATCATTCATTTGATTTCTATAATTGAATAAAATTGATCTTTTAGACCATAATTTTTAATAATTCTTTTAATTTTTGTACATATTATGTTAATCTCTTGTGCTTCTTATACATTCAGATAATAAAGTAGATCAAAAGGGCACTAGTAGAAACTAATTATATGAACCAAAAGATAAAACTTTAAAATTTATAGAGGTGAATTGAGTAATTACAAAATTTATAGTTATTATTATTCTGTTTTTACTATATAAATGTCTATTTTCATGGGTGAATTTTTTTTCCTATTGAATCATATTTTCCCACTTTCTAAACTAGGGTGTTCTATCCTCCACAACTATATTACTAAAGAGTAAGAACTCAATAATTGCCAAAAGTACTAGTAGAGTAGAGTGGGTGAAGCTTAGAGTACACTAGGTATTTCAAATTGGAAAATGATCCAAAGAAGGAACTTCTTGCATTTTGTATTGATGTGGAAGATAAAATATATATTAATTTCTCTTTATACTGATCAATATATATGTTATTCATAAACATTTTATAACAAATTAAGAATTCTTGGAAAATTTGAAATTAATCTTAAAAGATTATTTAAGATGTATAAAGTGATCTTAGACCTCATTCTTTCTATTAAATGTGGTCGATGTTTTATACTTTCATATGATAATTTAGCCTTTAAATTTTAAAAACATATAATACACCTAATTTTGTTAAGAAATAAATCCACCTAATTTTGATGTTAAAAAACTAATTAGTTCTTTAAAATAAAAATACATCATCATTGAGCATACTGATTAGAGATTGAAAATTACTTTTTTTCCCTAAATTATTCTAATCAAGATGCATACAATATTATGAAAAATTACATATTATAATACTCTCTTTCATGTGAAAACCTTTACAAGATTATTTGATGTTTTTAGTATTATCACTTGTATTTATTCAAGAAAACATTAATGTTAATATTCAATTATTCTTAAAATAATCACCAAATACAAAACAAATCCCTTCGACAATATTTTTAAATTAACATTTTTTTAATCAACCATTGTAATAATTATTAAAGACCAATAATAATATATAAGGATAATTTAATAATATATAAATAAAGTGCAAATTTTATATTATAAATTAATTTTATGAAATTGAATTAAGTTTAAAATTTATTTTAGAATCTATTTTAACGAAATTTAATAAATATATTATTCTATTCATTATTGAACTATTCATTTTCAGTATATATCGATTTGACAGAGATGTATTAAAAATCTACATTCTTAGAGTAAGATTAGAACCTACAAATTTCTTAGACATAATTATTATTAAAATTTAAATAAAATTTTAAATTTATTTATATGTTATTAGAGTCTGGTTATCGTAAACATGTTAGAATCTAAAAATTTACTGGACATAATTATTAATAAAATTTAAAAAAAAATCAAAATATTAAAATATTTATACTAAAACTATAATCATACATAAAAATAATATATGAATGAATGATATGATTCCTTGGAATCCGTGAGAGCAGAATTTGGTGGTATGAATGTGGAGGTGCAGGCCACAATGGAAGGTAGTGGGAGAACAATGATTATATCTTTTAATACGACACGATGATGTAAGACTACAAAAGCAGAAGCTATGTGTGCTCACTACTTATTAAATCGTGTACAAAAGGGACATTAGTGTTGTTCATTACGTCTAGTGCAACAAATTCTAAGTTTTTTTCCATCTAATCCTTTCTTTCTTTCACAAATAAAAGCATTTAATGAGACCCAGGAAGTGTGACATATGGCATGTGAATGAACCATAATAAAAGTTCAGACACATAGCAGAGGTTGCAGAATCGTACATATCCATCAATCTTTGACACGTTGAATCATACATATCTCTTCCTGCAACAACAAGATGCAAAACTCAGAACTTCATTATCAGTGTTAACAAGAAGGGTACTAGGTTCAAAACATGTTATTTGGTTGGTGAGAACGATGTTATCAGAATCTATATTCAGTTCAACCCAATCAATTAAGGTGAACTGTTTCACTATTTTTTTTTAGAGAACTACCACTGTGTAATTCTTCCTCCATGATCACATATGCAACGTTTAATGTAAATCCCATAGAAAAGGAATCCACATGAAAAACCTATTGCATAACAAAACCAAATCTAGGTATGAAACAATGCAAAACAATGATAAGAGTTTAGAAGGAAATCGCCATAAATTTCTTATAGAAAAAATAAAATTAAAAGACTAACTTTCTTTGTAGTGAGTTTAGATGAGAAAATTTTAAGAAAATAACTCATTTATTTAGTAAATTTGAAATTTTTTGAAAAAATTAGTTGTTTTGATGAAAAAATTAAAAGAAAATTAAAATTTAGGAATTTTAAGAATGTATTTTAAATAATTAAAATTATAGAATTTTAAATTCATTCAAAATGGAAGAAAATTGAAACTATCCAACTAGTCATTTCTCTTAGAGGTCTCAATTTGATTCATGGTTCATGGACTAGCCCAACACACTCTTAAGTAAACATCCATTTTATTGGTCCATCGGGTTGACTTGATTAATCTTCGATTGAGCCAACTCAAGTCGACCTTTGCATAGGTTGACTCATGTTGACTTTCGATCCGAGCCGACATTACTCGACCTTCAACCATAACGATTTGACTCAACCTTTGACATGAGCTACTCAACTTGATTATTCGGCTACGTTGACTTGGATCGACCTTTGGTTTGAACAAACTCGACTCGACCATCGATCGGAGTGACTCGACTTGACTTTCGGTTGGACTCACTATGCTCAACCTTTTAATCGAGGCAACTTGGTTTGACCTTCGACCACTCAACCTTTGACTCAATTCAGTTTAGCTCGACCTTTGACCTGATCCAACTCGATAATTCTTAGGCTTGATCGACTTAACTTGACCTTTGCCTTAAGCTGGTTGGCTTGACTTTGGGCCTACTTTGACTTGACTCGATTCTTCAACTTCATTGACTTGTGTTGACCTTTGACTTAGGTTGTCTCGACTTAATATTTGGCCTAGGTCAACTCGGTTTGAACTTCGTCTTGGAATGACTTAGGTCAATCTTTGTTGGGACCAACTTATCTCAACTTTTGATCTTAATGAGTTCAAATTAATCTTTGACTCGAGCTAACTCAAGTCAACTCCCTTGTAATAATTAAATGAACATATTATTCTAAAACTAAGACATATAAATAAAATCATTAGTAGTAGGATGGGTTAGACCGGTTTACGAATCTTAAAATGAAGTCAAACAAATAAATAATAATGAATGTATTCTTAAATATTATTGTTTACGATAAATTTTTTTAAATGGATTATAAACTTATAACAAGTGTTAGAAATAATTCGTAAGATTGGAACTATTATAATGGTTATTGTTACCATTATTACCTTATATCATTCTATAGTTATTGTACCTTTATAGTTTTCTTTTTTATTTCTCTACCATCCTTCTTTTATAAATCCAAGTGTGTTTGAGGGGTATGGTGTTGTTGGTTCTAACGTTTCTTGCATCTAAAAGACCTATTTAGATTCTTTTTACCATGTCTTTAACTTCAAACTAGAGATAATTACTAGAATAAATTATGATGATGCTTTTGAAAGTTTCTCAAATTACACTTACATCCCCAACATTTTTCACCACTACACTACTTATATTTAAAAAGAAGTGTAAGTGTAATGTTTTTAAACTTAAGGAATATGCACGTGTTAATCATTGCAATACACTTTGGGGACCATATTCTAATACACTAGCCCAACCCAAATATGATGACTAGTTTGACTAATATATTATGTCAACCTATAAGATATATTTTTTGTATTTATCTCTTTCATTTTACACATGTAACAAATAAAAATATAAAAAAAATATAAAAATATAAATTATACAAATATATTTATTTTACAGTTAAGTATGTACATTTTCCGTGTACAAATTATTATAAGAATATATAAATATCATTTCTCATTATTATTGTTATTATTATAAGAAACTGTTCGTTAAAACTGAGATAAGCTTTTCTTTGTTACCCAAAATGAACCATCAATTTTATTACCCTACAGGCATAGTTGTTAGAATTTCTTTGTAGGTATTTAATTGAGAAATTCCACCAATTGTTAATTTTTTTTTTCACTATGAACAAGCTCGAAAACCAAAATTTGATCATGGTGCCAAAAATACAGAATTCAATAATAACAATATACTAAAACAATGGTATACTACATTATAAAATGAAAAATTATTTTTTACTGTTATAAATAAAAAAATATAATTATTATTTAATTAGTCATTAATTAATTAGAGACTAATTTAAAATTAAGTCATATTATTAAATAAAAAATAATTAACTTTTAGTAATTAATTTTTTCCAATAGCCAAAATCATGATATTTAATTTTAAAGACTAATTATAATTTTATATTTATAATAATAACTACTTTTTTTTAATCAATAACTTTTAATTTTATAAATAATATTTAAATTTATTATTATAATTACAAATAATTATTAATCACTAAAATTAATTATTATCTAAAAAAAATTTAATGTTTGTTCCCCGACCAAGAGAAGGATATAAGATTAACAACCAATCCTTTCAAGATTTCCTGTTACAATAACAATATTTTATTATTATTATTATTATTATTATTATTATTATTATTATTATTATTATTACTATTTTAGTATTTCTTATATTATTTTTTTATCATTTTTCATTTACTTCACTCTTTTTATTTTATGAATTTCTCTCACAAAATAGTTATTGTTTGGAATCTCGCTCGCCTCATAAGTTATAATATTAGTTTTGTGAGTTTGAGTTTAGATAAAAATCTATTTTGTAATGATATGATAACATTGAATGAAAAGTTAAAAAAAAATTATTTTAATTTTTTTATTTTCAATAAAAAAAATATTAATATGTTTTTTTTTTCCTTATTCTATTTCTGAATTTCATATAGACGCACTCTTTCACTGGTTCATCAGATTGGGTTTGTCAGTCAACGACATGTATTGACCGGAGAGTTGCCATTACTGACTTATATTTTTTTTTAATGAGAATTTGACTTCTATTTGTATTTTTTGTTTGTATTGTTTATAATATATTTCACTACTGAAGATAATAATATTGTACAAACTTGTCGTTTTCAAAGGATACAAAGAAAATTCAAATATATAATGTTTGTTTACATGTGATGATACCTGTCACAACATAAAATATTAAAACTAATTTACATATATATAAGCAAAGATGATCTGAGATAACAAGCAAAATTTTTCAAAATATAGTTGTGATAGTTGAAATTTTACTATATTCTGTATACTTCAATAATTGTTTAGATTAATTAAGTTGATATCTATACGTCAGTAGAGTCACACATATTATAATTTTTTATTAATATTGTTCTTGTATTCTTAATTAACAAGAAATTTTCTTAATCAAATGGTTCTATTATGCAAGAAACCATGAATCGATTAAAATAAGATACATTTGTGGGTGCAAAAATAGTGTGGGATTTAGATGCTTCCTTGTGCTGAAATTTAAAATTGAAAAATATGTTGCTGGCAATGTAGCCATCAAATTTTAATTGTTAACAACTCATTGAATCAACTTATATGTTGTTTTAATTTAATACATCTTTTAGTATTATATTTTAATTAAATAATTTGACATTTTAATAAATAAAAATATTGTAGTTATTTAATAAAATAAATAATTAAATAACTTATTTTTAATGCATGACTATTTTACCTAAAAATAATAACCACATTTATTATTTTTAAAATTATATTATTTTAATGTAATAAAAATATAAATACATAAACATAAGTATACTTACAAAAGTAGGATTCTTTATTAGTTCGAGTTAGTTAATAATCTAACCTAACTCAATTAGATTAGGTTGAATTTCACTTAATATTAGGTTAAATCTAACTTAATTCAAACTAATTTATACTCTATACTCTTATTTTTAGGTAATGGATTTATTATGAGTGATTTGATACTTGGTTTATTAACAAACTGTGTTATGTTTTTCTTTTCAAATCTTGAATAGTTTAAAAACACTTGGTATGATTTGATTTATTAACTTACTTGAAACCTTATAAATTAATTTTTGTAAATATTGTGTTATTTTTTTAATTAAATTGATACTTACAAATTATCATTTTATAGTAAAAAATTGACCAACCACTTGAGACTGAGTTGAGTTGGGTTGGAGTTAGCATAAAAAAAAAAGTAGAATCTCAACTCAACTCAATCCAATCCAATATTCTTTTAATAGAATGACTAATAAGTTAGTTTAAATTTTATCCAACACCTCTCTACAAAATTATCTTAGGTTAATATGCAATCAAAGACATTATTAACATACACCTATTTAATGTATTAACTATAATTGTCTAATGAAGTTTAGTTAAAAATTTACTTTCAAAGTACTTAAAAAAAAGTTTATATTAGTCCAAATTTTCTCACAAGTCCCTAGTATCAGTGTATGGACTACAATCTTTACTAGGTTATTAATCCATTCGAATCATATGTAGCATTTAATAAATATATCTAAGGGTCGAACTAAAACTCAATGTAAATAAAAAAAAAAAAAAACCTAAAGTTTGGAAATCAAATATATCTCTAAAAAGATAAAAAGCTTAAAAAAAAATAAAGAATATTATCCCACCATCTTGGACTAGTAATAATACTAAGACCAAAACTACCAAGTTTATCCACACATTAATTTTCTTCGCGATAAACATTTGAAACATGAAATTGTATATTATTTTAATCATATTTAAAAAAATATTTAATCCTAGCCGAAAATCTCGTGGTATCAAATCTAGGTTAAGTATAGCTTGTACCACAAGTTTAAAATTACATTCCAATCCCATATTATATTATTCTCCAACCTTTAGAATGAGAAATTTGAAATTGTTTTGATATAGCATACTCCAACTTTTAGAATGACAAATTTCAAATTACTTTGATAGATCCCATTCTGCGCCAAAGGTATTAAAATGTGTTAAATGTATTTTTAATTCTAATCTTAAATAAAAAATTAAAATTTGTTCATAATTTAAATTTTGATACAATTTTATCTTCAAATTTTAAAAATGAATAAATATAATTATTTCAAATTGGGTATATATTATTTTACGTGTTAAATAATGTTTCAATGTTTTAGTTGTAATACAATTTGACACATTTTAACTAAAATGTCATTTTAGAATATCATTTAACACGTAAAATAAAAATTGATGCTATTAAATTAAAATAATTCTATCTATTCATGTTTAAAGTTTAAGAAACGATATGAATAAATTCTAATTTCACATCCAAATTTAGATACTAAAAATATATTTAACAGGATTCTACAAATATTCTCCAAAATTTAATATACCATTCCAAAATTTATATATAAAACATATATATACAATATTTAATACAAAACTTATAATAATTATCAATGCAAGATGAATCTATATAATATATATATATATATATAGATATAGATATGTATACTTAAAAGTCCTATTATATATTACTATATATTTAACTACAATATTTTAAAAGTCATTTCAAAATTTTGACTATTATCTTCAACGACTTAGGATCGATTATGTAATAAGAGTTCTAAGAAAAAGAATTGATAAAAAAAGCAAAAATCGTTAAAACTTTAACCTATAACATGAAAGGTAATGTCATTCGATTTATCAATATAGTATTTGAATGATATAGTGTCCTATAATAATAATGATAATGATAAGTGTTAGCATCATTTGATGATGTTCCATTGATATACATAATTAGAAAATCAAAACAACAACAGCAAATTATTTAAATGATTTAACCAATTTATTCCAATAAACATATTTATCCTCTCTAATTCAGAAATATATCATGCTTAACTAATATCTAAAATCCATAGAAACACCAAATTCTAATACTTAAATATTCTAAACATGAGAATTCAAATTCAGTGTTTGATACTATTGCAATACATGGAAAAACACAATTTAACAAATGAACGCAATAAGCTCCTTTAGTTGTAAATATTTTGCTTTGTAAGGAAAATTACTCTATTATCTTAAAAGAGAAGATACTGAAAACTTCCAAAAACTGAAATATAATCAGGGCGGACCATAGGTTTGACACCGTGGCTCCCAACGATTTTCTTTTATTATTTTATTCTATATATTTAAAAAATATATATTTATATATTATTACTTTATTTTTACTAATCCCAACTATTTTTATTTTATTTTATTTTTTATATATTTAAAAGAAATATATTTATATATTATTAATTTATTTATATTAATTTAGTTAAAAATATTTCTTTTAAAATTTAAAAATCATGTTTTCCCTTTCTATTATAATTTCTTATACTTCTTTATTTGGTTTCTCTCTTTTGTGTCTCCATCTCTTTCTTTTTTCTTATTTCTATTTTCAATTTTCACCATCAAGTCCTTATTATTTTCAAAATCTAATTGCCCTATGGCAAAATTAAGCAGTTAAGGAACATTTTGGATCGAACACTTTCTTCTATTCAGTAAGTTTATTTTTTACCTTTTTTTTTTCTTTTGAAACAATATGTTTTCCTCTTATACGTGACTTTTCTACGCTTTATACATATCTCTATCTGTTAGAAATCATAAAATCATGTTCTAATTGTTGACCAAACTCTTCTTTGTATAAATAGAGGTATTTTAGGCTTTGAAGTTGTGTAAGGGAAGAGCAAGATCAGTGATCTAGGTAAGGGAAACTAATCATTTAGACGTTATTAGTTTTCTTAAAATATTGAGTCTTGCTTTTAAAATTTAATTTGGGGTATACATAATTTTATTTTTTGAAATAGGTAATTGGTGACAAATTTATATTAAAAAAATTATGGCAATGAGTGAAAGAATTGATTCTTTTTTCAAGAGGAAGGCTTGTGATGAAGAGGAAAAAAATGCATCTACGTCATCTAAAATTGAGAAACTTCATGAGAATCCAAGAACTTGAGAAAATGAAAAATAACTCTCTAAGGTTCCTAAAGTTATATATAATGAATTTGAAAAAGCTTTAGAACGTGATCCGATGAAGCATCTTCAAAAACATGTGTCACGGATTCCTAATCTTAAAAGTTAATATTTGAAAGTGTCACCAATCAGCTATTTCAAAAAGATAAAATTATGTATACCCCAAATTAAATCTTAAAAGAAAGACTCAATATTTTAAGAAAACTAATAACTTCTAAATGATTAGCTTCCCTTACCTTAGAGTAGATTCCTAATCTTACTCTTTCCTTACCAAACTTCAAAGCCTAAAATACTCTATCAACTCAAAGAAGAGTTTGATCAATAATTTTAAAGCATGATTTTATGATCTCTAAGAGATAAAGATATGCCTAGAACGTAGAAAAACCACATACAAGAGGACATATTGCTTCGAAACAAAAAAAAAGGATAAAAAATGAACTTACTCAAAAGAATAAATTGTTCAGTTCAAAATATTCCTTCACTCCTCAATCTTGTTGTAGTGCAATTTGATTTTGAAAATAATAAAGAATTGATGGTGAAAATTGAGATGAAAATAAGAAGAGAGAAAGAGATGGAGGCACATAAGAGAGAGAAACCAAATAAAAAAGTATAAGAAATTATAATAGAGAGGAAAAACCGTGATTTTTAAATTTTAAAAAGAATTTTTTAAACTAAATTAATATAAATAAAGTAATAATATATATAAATATATTTCTTTTAAATATATAGAAAATAAAATAAAATAAATCGTTGGGATTATTATAAATAAAGTAATAATTTATAAATATATTTTTTAAAATAAAAAAAATTAAAAAAAAATCATTGGGGGAGCGTTCCCCCTATGGTCTGCCTTGTCTCTGACGTGCCTTCTAAAAATAAAATTGTGGTAGAGCACATGCTTCAAAGCGGACAATATCTCAGATGCATAATGATCGACCCTAACAATGTCATGGATCCGAAGAAAATATTTTATTCTTTTTAGTAAAATTGACAAAAATAATATATAATTATAGTTTTTAGATGAATAAAAAATACATGTTGTATAGAATATTATAATGTAATATTTGACATAATTGATATAATTAAATAGGCCATCACAAACACAAAGATCCTCCTCTTTCTTTTCTCTCTTTTTCTGAAAGATATTCTCTGAATATATCTTTACGAAAGGCATATCGAGGCTTAGAACTTTGATGAACTTTCATTGGAACCTAAAATTCTTAAAGACCATCCACAACTTTCCACCCAAGTTTAAGAAAATATTTTAATTTTATTCGTTCTACAACCACTAAATATTTTTCCTATGTAAAAAGCTAATTTATATTATGTAACAATGTACGTAATAAAAATTTACCAACCTTTTGTTCTTGCAACCATTACAAACTTCAATATTTTATGATATTTTTCTTTATTATTTTATTTATAAGGGGTTTCATTACGATATCTTTGCCTCATACGAATGAGAAAATAATAGTACATGAAAAACTTTATTAACTGCAAATATTAATTTCTTGTCCTTTAAGGTGATCATAGTGTTCTTGGGATATATTTTCTTAAACAATATAAATTGAAAAAATAGTTAACACCCAAGATTTTTAGGGTTTAAGGTTTATTGTTCATATATTTGTTAATCCCTTCCATGTGTATATCTTTCTTTCCACTAGTATATAGGGATATCATGAAAACCTTTTATTAATTATTTTGAACACATTTTTCACCAATTATATTTTTTAGTATAGGATTAATAATCGGATAGGTTTGAATAAAAGAAGTTCGAAAAGGTTTGATGAATACACAAAAGAATCTAAGAAAAATTTGTTGAAGACAGTTTTGGTAATAATCAAAAAGCGTAATTTTAAAGGATTATGTTCGAAAAGGAAATATAATCCAAATATAAAATTTGGTGGAAATAAAAAAGCACCATCCACCTTTATGAAAGGAAGAGAAAATTATAAATATAGAAGCTACTACACAAAAAATAGAATTGATTCTACCCTTTTATTTTCTCTCTTCTATGGAGCTTCTAAAACCTTCCTCAGAGGATTATCAAGGAGATTTAGAATAAATTCTTCCTAGTTAGGAAATTTTATTTTGTTTTTACTTTTTGTTCACTATGGATTTTTTCTTCCATCGAGAATAATCACTGAACTTATAGCCATGGGTTTATGAATTATGTAAGTATATATATAACTTGTTTTCTAATTTTAATATGATTTATGTTACTTTCATCCTGGGTTTATCTTAATTTTAATATAGTTTTAGTTAATTGATTTACCAATAATCATGTGCAAAAATTATCTATCTTTTGTAAAATCATCCATAATCCCATCATTATCAGGTAGTTATCATATTAGTAAGGCCATCAATTTTTTAGGCATGATAAAAGAATTTACCCGCAAACATTTATATATAATGTTTGTAAGATATAATACGGGTTAAATATATTTTTATCTATTAATTATAATTATAACATAAAATTATAATTGGTATATGTTAGAAACTTTAATTCTGTTTATTTTTTTTAAAAAAAATAGTGAATTTAATTTTTTTCATTCAATACATTAAATTTTGTTTAGTGTAACAAGCGCTGATTCTCATAAACGTGACACGTATTATTCACGTCGCGTGACAAACAAATAAATAAATATATATATATATATATATATATATATATATATAATATAATATAATATAATATAATATAATATAACAAAAAAGTTATTAAAAGACAAAATATTTTATTAAGTATTAATAGATCTGTTGAGAGTTTTATTCACTAAAAATATAACGAATTTATAATATACAAGTGAATGTAAATTTTAAGTCAGTGTAAAATTAAATTAAATTTAAAGTTTATTTTTTAAAATAATATTATAATTATGAGTTAAAGTCTATTTTACTAAAATATATATGAGAAGTTTATAATATATAAATAAATACAAATATCACTTTACAAATTAGATTTATAAGATTTAGTTACACTTGAAATTAACTTCTTAATGAATATTATCCACAAATCTTTTAATATGTGTTTTAGACTATCATTTTGAGTGATCTTATTTTAGTTTAGTTTTATTTAAATCAACAATAAGCTAACATGAAATTCAATATAAAGATCACACGAATATTAATAATACCTTTTTTTTTTATCAACACTTTTCTGATATAATTTTTTTCTATTTTTTTTTAATTTAATGCAATCCATCAAAACAAGAACATCATTAAAAAAGAATGTTACATTCCCATGGTTATTTTCATTCTCACTCTACCGTTCTTTATCATTTATGTATGAAGTTTCTACTCTTATTTTATTTTCTGTTTGCAATATTTTTAAATTATTTTTTACTTGACAAAAATGGCTCTGAATTTGTAACTTTCGATATTTTTCACATGATTTTCTTTCAAACCCAACTTTTACGTTTGAAAAATGTATTTGCTATTTTTTTTTTAAATTATTCTTAAAAAATGTTTATAAGTAGAGTTGTCAAAATGGATTGGAACATACAAGCTAACTCGACCCACCACGGGTTTGGATTGGATTCAAATTTCAATACGGGTTAATTTTATCCGACTCACCTAGAACTCAGTTTATCCAGGTTGAATCCGTGATGAATCATGTTGGTTCACCAACCCACAAATAAAGAGTCACAAATATTTTTTATTAAGTTGAACTTTACATTTGGGCCAAGTTATGTTTAGCCAACACATAGATAATTTGTACTTTTGTGTTTTTAATTTGTATTTGGATTGTATTAAGTTTATTTTGATTTTAATTAGAGTTATAATTTAGTTTTGACTGAAAAAAATAAAAAAAATTGTATTTTTTTTAATTAAGTGAGTCTGTAAGTCAATCCGTTTAACCTACCAATCCGTGGTGGGTCGAATCGAGTTCGAATCCTTTTGGCTTGCTAATTAATAAGTCGGGTTGAATTGACTCATTAAATGATCAATCTGTGATGGACCAAACTGAACTGGAATAATTTTTCCGTTTTAACAGTTAAATGTATAAGTTTTCTAAGTTTGCATGTTGTGAGTGTAAGAATGGATACCACTATTATACACATGTATGCTCTTCAACATCTTTATACATGGTCCTCATGTCATGTTATGAATAGTTATGATCTTTCACGGTGATTAAGGTTGTCTACTTGAGAGAAAGATTGATAAAAGAAAAGGTTAAATAATTTATAGAATAAAAAACTCAAATCTAAAAAAAGACATAAATATAATTTTAAGATTTTAAATTAAAAATATTAATATCTTATATGCAATTCTATAACATCACAACTTACTCCTGGTTCATGGATTTTGTTTTGCGTCAAAATGATTTTTGGTTTCCAAAATCAATTAAAAGATAAAATATGAAAAGTAACTAATTGTTGCTTTTATATTGGAGAATTAAATTGATTTTCATATTAATATCGAGTAAAGGCTAATAAATTTTTAAATTCAATAACCCTAATGCCTTTAAGAACTAGAAGCTAAAATTCGAAAGAAAGATTGAAATACATTTAAGAAAATCCTTGAAAAAACAACGATCCTTGTTACTGTCTTGTATTTTTTCTTTTTCTCATTTCTCTTTCTGTTTTCTTCTCTATCAGACACAGCTAAAATGTAGACACATCCAAAGAAAAATTTGCAAGTTGTTGAGGGAACTTTTGTAAGTAAATACATGTGCAGCTTTTCTGTTTATGTGCATTGAATTGAATTTCCTGAACAACAAACGTTCTGAAAGGAACCAAACAACAACAACATTAGAACTGTTGGAGAACAGTGTCCCACGGTTCAAAGACAACACCTTTATGTGGCAACAAAAAAGACCTAAAACATTTTTCCTCCGATAAATCCAAACTCAAATCTTACGAAATTGTGTGTGGATGTTGTTAATGCATAGTGCCACTTCTTGGTTGATTGCGATGTTCAAAATAAGCAAATTTTACATTTCAATTTTCCCTTTTGGATTATAGACTTAGCGATACCAATTTTTGTTTCTTGGTTCTTAGTGGACCCTATGTCGATAATTATATCCATGAGATCATGTCTAATATTTAATATAAATCAAAATTATTGTGAAAAATCACTATTATAGGGTTAATTTTATATTTATATAAAACAATTATATATTTATAAATTATTAATATAAAGATAACTCATTACTTTTGAGAAAAGAAATAGCTTATTTTATATCAAGTAACTTTATGATTAAAATGATACAAATAAAGCTGATTTTATAGAGAAATTAAATAAAATCAAACATGCTGAATGAATATACGAAAACAAAAATCCAAATTGATTACATTATGGGTATGTTTGGATTTCTTTTTTCATAAATATTTATAGAAAAAATCAGAAGAAAAAAAATGAAATAAATTGCTTTAGAAGTTCATTTTAGTTTATGCATAAATTAAAAAAATGTAAAAGAATTTATACAAATTACCTAAATGTAATTTTAAAATAGAAAAGATGATTTCAATTTATTTTCTTAGTTTTCACATTAAAAGATGTAAAATAAACCAAACAAATTCAATAAAATATTAGTGGAAGATAACAAGGGTTCAATCTTTATTTGTGTGTATATGAAACATATATTTATTGAGAAAGTCCGTCCCTAAATAGATGTTTAAAGAAACAAGTTTTGATTTACAACATTCAAGATCAGCGACGGACCTTAGTGTGTTGCGAGGATGTTTGACTCCCCAATTTTTTTCAAATAAATAGATTAATATATAAATAAAAATAAATTTGTACAATTTTAATATTTTAATATAGTTAAATATGTTTTTAATCTTTAAATATTATATATTGTGAAATTGTAATTTGTTCGTGTATCAAATTTTGATATATTTTGGTTTCTAAACTTTAAAAATGAATTAATATAGTTTATTTATTCTAATGATATTATCATTTACGACATCTTTCACAGACATTTAAACAATTAACAATTAACAATTTAAAACGTCATTTGACACGTAAAAAAAATTCAGCGCAGTTGGGTTAAGAAGATTATATATATTTATTCATTTTTTAAATTTAATGATCAAAATTATATTAAAATTTGAGACAAAAACGAATTTTACTTTCATATAAGTTAAAAAGATAAAAAATATATCTAACCCTATCATTTAAAGTTTTTTTATATCTATTTTGACACCCAAAATAATTATGAACTTCCACCACCATTGAAAATAGTAAGAGTAAAAATAGTGAAACTATAAAAAATGAATGATATTTTTTAGTCTTTTAAAGTCAAAAGATTGAAACGTTTAGCAAATGATTATACCATTTCTAGGTTTGTGTTCCATTTACAATATTATCATCTACATATAGAAAACACTTGTGAAGAGGACTTTTTTGTTGTTGGTGTTGAAGAGGTTGTTGCATAACATAAACAAACACAAATGTGATCCTTATTTTGAGGTTACCCACGTTGAATTTAGACTAATATGACACAAACGTAGACTGTAATAATTTATTTGTTTCTGAAAGTAGCTTCGATATTTAAAAATAAAGTGAGAGAAGCACAGTTCTGTGGGTGGAACACTTGTTGTTTCAGACATCATAGTTTATGCACATTGGACTTGGGTCTTAAAGTAGTACTAATTAGTAGTATTTAATTTTTGCTTATCATTGATTGCACAAACGTGCTTTCACAAAGTTTAATTTTATGCATTGAGATGAGATTATTCAACGCCTGACTCTGCTTCATTGGACTTAAAAGGTATTCATAAAAGCACCAATACGATGAGACCAGTTTGAAGCTCAATACTAGAATATGGATTCAGATTTATTTTGAGAATGATTTTCTTGATCACCGAAGCAAATTTCATTATTTCTAGATAGTTTGGTTAATTTAATATTTGAAATTTTTGTTATCTTTAAGGTATTTTTTATTTTATTGTTTTTTAATCAAAATTTTTGTTTTTTTATAATTTTATTTATTGGTGTATCAGATTGTTTATAAAACATACGTTTAATCATTTTTATTTATTTTTAATATTTTATTTGTTATTTATTATTATTATTAAAAATACTATTTTCATGATTTTTATATAATTATTCTTATTTTCTAATTTATTTTCATAAGTGTAATTTTTTCATTGAAATTTTATAGAGACATTTTATTTATTATTATATAACAATTTAATGATCATTGTCATGAATATTATTTACTATTATCCAAACATAAATTAAAGTTCAAAAGAAAATAAATACATATGCCTAAATTCAATTATTATTATTAGTTTAATATTATTTTCTATATGATATTATAATTCTTATTAGTATATATAAAAGAAAATCATTAGAATTTATATAAAGGAAGTAAAGAGACATTTGAAATGCTTTTAAACATGAATATTTCTTTTCTTTTTATAATTTTTTTTATTTTAAATTCAAAGTATTTTTTAATTTTATCAACACCATTTTATTAATATTTGCAAAATTTATAAAAGTTTTGGTTGTCATACAATTTTATTTATGTGTAATTGTGTAATATTTTTGCATCATTTGTTCACTATTATCTAATTGTTATGTGATACTTTGATTTTAAATTTATACAATTATAATTTATTTTTAAATATTTAATGTTTCAGGTATAAGGGGTTGAACGTCTACTAAAACAATTTGTAAAATTTTAAAGTCTCCTATCTTGTTGTTTGTTTGGTGTGCCTGTACATCACCGTTTGGTGTGAACATGTCAAAGATGATTTGATGCTAAAGTCAATGTAAGCAATAAATGTTGTAATTAATGCGAGACAAAAGTTTTTACTATCATATTATTATGTATTTATAGTTTTACTCATGGACTCGTGATTAGGGTTGGTCTAATCACGACTCAATTACCTTTTAAACTTGAGTACATACTTGTTTACATTAATGAAACTATTAACTGAATCTTGGTTATGCGGCTAGCCGCTCGAAGCGACACATAAATTGTATAAAGAACTCAAGTGGAATCTTGTGGACAGTCCAACTGGTGACAACAAGGATTTCTCGTGATGCATAATTCGTCGTGCAGTTTGTTATGCTACATAATTTGTGTAAAGGACTCGGGAATCCTTTGAACATTTCATGTAACATCCCTAAGGAATATTACTTTGAAAATATCATAAACAATTAAATAAATGAAAATAAATACAATAATATAAATCATTCCTCATTTATAAACACATGTTCCCAAAACGTGGGAAAATTAAAATCGTAAATTCAAGACATTGTAACGGTCTCCAATTCAATATCATTACAACTTATAAAAACCAAAAGTGGCTAATGTTCCAAAACATAAATACATCAAAAATTTAAATCTTCAAAAGCCCATAACATGATCCTGCTCTCCGGTCTCAAGCGTCTCCTGGCTCACCTGTCAAAACATCTGCTCCCGGATAATAAATCATCCGATCATCGCCACACACACATAGATAGGGTGAGCTATGCATATAAAAACAAAATAAATATGATACCCATCCCAATAAAAATTTACTGATAAATATTCATTACATATTATCCACCCCCGATCTCAGATTCCTTCCTGAGTCATATGCATGAAACTATGTCTTGGGACTTCCCTGTGCTTCCACGAAACTGACCCTTTCGTGGTCCAACCCTTTCGTGGTCCAACCCTACGAGCCAATCCTGCTCATAGTCCAACCTTACAGACTCCTCGCCTGTAGTAAAACATCCAAGCTTACTCAACTTGGACCCTGGCACACACACAATCACCATACTATGGACTCCTCGCCCAATAATAGTCGACGGGAACATCACAGTTCCTTGCCCATCGTGCGCCCAACGCATGCAATCACCATACTAAGGACTCTTCGCCCATTAGTAGCCGACGGGAACTCATCTAGTTCCATGTCCATCATGTGTTCAACCACTCAAGCACATCTCAGACCCCTATTGGACTTAGTCCGTCAAGCCTAAGCATAAAAGAAGTGAACTTAGTCCTTCAAGTCCATTAATCAAAGTAAAAATCAATTATACAGCCACAAAACCCGCCTGGTACCGCCTAGGCACCGCTAGGCGGATACTGGCAGAAAACCACCCGACGGTCACACGCCCACCGCCAGGTGCTGCTGACCAAACAGGACCCATAATTCTCCGTCACCGCCTGGCGGACACCACCCTGCCGCCAGGCGCCTAGCACTAACAGTGGCCACTGCCACTGTTTTTCACTCTACCGCCAGGCGCAATGCTACTGGTTTTTGGCACTTTTTACAGGTCTTAATAAACCCCATTTATACAATATTTTCATCACTCATTCATTTATAGCATTACATGACATAAAATCAGATCAGAATGTAATATGTACAATTAGCTAAACCCAAGTCTCAATCATCTCATTTCAATATACATCGCATAATTCAATACAAGAACAAGCCCTATGGTATAATTAGTATGCTAACCACTTACCACAATACAAGGTATATTTTACATTAATCTTCTCCAATTTCATTTACACTTAAGTCATACCACAATTTAATCCTTAGTCCCCACATGTTGGTATATTCACTCAATTCCTGAAAAGAAATTTACTGACTATTACCCCAAATCTTCCAGAAATCCCCCCCCCCCCGTGACTCTCCATAACACATTTTTCAGCAACATCACCAAAACGTTCTCCCCTCTGATGCGTCGCCTAGTGGGCACCCAAGAGCCACCAGGCGGTTCATACCAGTTTCGCACACTGCCACATTTTCCAGCATTCACAGTGTTCACAACTAACCCAAATTCATTTTTCATTGAGTCTAACATGACTTCACTTCCACACAACAACCAGATTTCATATCCTAATTACGTTAACCTCTATTTTCAATCAACACAACTCACCACGACGATCATCCATGTTTTTCCATTCTAATTCCTCATGAACCCTAAATTCCCAATTCAATTAAAATTAATGTATTAATCCACCAATTATAAATTTTTACAGTTAATAATCCATCATACCAGTCACATTCAAATCCCCAGAATTCTTCCCAAGCCTCACACACCACGAGAATAAAAAAAATCAGAAGAAACTGGGCAAACCAATTTGTGTCGCCTGGCAGACTACCCTTAGCCGCCAGGCAATGCATAGCAGAAACCCAGAAAAAGAACTTTGGGAGCATGAGCCGCCTGGCAGGCCTTCAATGCCGCCAAGCGGTTTCTGGAAATTTCCAGAAATTCGCCAGAATCCATCCCAAACCCAGATTATACATTACATCAATCGATATGGCACGAAAACACACAATTATCATCAAACACACAAGTAAGAGCTCCCCTAACCTGGATTAAAGCTTTCCCCGAGTATTCTTCTACTTCTTTCCTTGGACTCAAAATGATCTCCCTAAAACGAAAATTGCATTAAGAGTTAGGGTAATGACCATTCAAGCTCACTTAATTGTCTTATTTTTCCAGCTACCCTTGACTGTTGTTTCTGCTAGGGTTTCCCTTAACCCTTCAACTTCAAATCAAACTAAAAATGGCAAAAATAAAGTTTCATTTGGGTCTTCCAAGATTTGAACCCACACTCATGCACATACCAACTCAATGCCTAACCAATGCAACCAATTCATGTTTCATACTAACCAATATAATTCAATTATTATAAAAATCCACAACACGTTTTAATATACACAAAAATAATACTAATTTAATAGCACAAAAAAAAAATAACAAACAAAATAACATACATAGGACTCAAACCCAAATCCTCTCACACAATCAAAGTACTATCAACCACTTGAACTAGTACTTTTCCATGTCATAATACTCCGCATTTATTACCTTAAAGGTTCTCTTTACCCACATTTATTAAATAATTATTTAATTACTATTTAATTTTTCGCTGGTCTTACCGTTCAAATATTGGTAACAAGGAAAGGCTTCTTCATGTGACATGTGGTCATCTGCTCAACTCTCGCTTGTCCTTGTCATTTGGTCCTATAAGCCCCTCTGGCCCATATAATACATTTAACATTGAAGAAACGATAACATGTCATTTTAATATTAATTAATTGATAATATCATATATATTTTGTGGCAAATGTGTTTTTCTTTTAAAAATTAAGTAAATGATATTGAAACAAAAAGCATGTATGAGCACAAGTACATGGATGGATATTGAGACGGGGGTGTGGAGGGGGACATGACAAGTATAGATATACACATTATCATCCTCATACTCAATTAAAAATATTTGATATTGCTTATACTCATACCGTACTTAGTTAATGTAGTGATTACTTGTCAAAACATTGACGCATTCAGACAATACCCACGTACATGGGTTTATTTGTCATCTACACTTAGATAGTTTCCATTTGATCATACTCTTCACCATACATTTTTTTCTTTATGAAATTTTATTCAATGATGTACCAAATTACTTTTAGGACACATGTTATATCATTTTTACTTTTGTTAATTTTTTTTTCTTTTTTAATGTATAAAATATTATTTTGATGATTCTTTTATATCACTATTTTTATTTTCTAACTTTTTTTCATAAGTGTAATTTTAACACAACAATTACATTAAGATGTTTTATTTACTATAATAAAAGATAAGTTAATGTCATTGTAATAAATCTTATTTATCATCATCCCACAAAATTAAGTTCAAAAGATGAATGATTTATATTTAAATTTAAATTATTATTAGTTTAATTTTTTTTCTCTGTGATTTTTTTCAAATGGTATATTATAATATATTATTAATGTTTGAAAAAATATATTTTATCCAAATTTAGAGAAAGAAAAAGACATTTGAAATATTTTTAAACTGTATCATTTATTTTCTTTTTATAATTTTCAAAAAAATAATTTTAAATTTTGTCAACTTTAGGTAATAGATGTTTTGAATGTCATAAAATTTTATTTATGTGTGATATTTTATATATTTTTTAATTTTTATCCAATTGTTATTTGGTTCTCTAATTTAAAATTCAGAATTATAATTTATTTTTAATTATTTGACATTAAAAAGAATATCTCCATTTAATATTTAATATTTAATTGTATCGTATTTACTATAATTTTTATTTTTTTTACAAAAATTAATTAGTTGATAATAAAACATTAAAACAATATGTTACGTCCATTAGTTATCCGGTTAGAATAAAAATAAAACAACAATTTTATATTCCTTAAACATTGATTTGGAAATAGGATGAATTTTTGTTTTGAAAATTTGTCAATTTGTCATACTTAGACATGACTAATCTTTTCAAGCGTAGGAATAATCTAAAACAAAATATACTCTTCTTCATTTTTATTATACAAAAGGAATTTTTAATTTTTTGTTCTCAAAATTAGCAGTTTTAAGTCTTGGGGTTGTTTTTATTCATCACACTTAAGCTATATGAAATCTAGATACTCCTAAATGGCAAAAGTTCCAATGTTGTACCGTAATAAACACCAACACTGTCCCGATACACTAAATACGTATTTTAGAAGTATATAATTGTTTTTATATTTAAAAAAAAAAGATAAGATATGGTTATATACGACTGAATTATTAGAAACACAGTTTAAGTCATATACGATTGCTTCATCCATTTTATGTTTCTTTTAATTTAAAATTTAATATTTTAAATTCACACAAAATAAAAATGGATTTAATTATGTCATGTTGTTGGAAATAGTCCAAGTGTGAGTAAAAAAAGTCCCACATTGGATAGAAAAGACAAAGTTAAACAAGAATAAAGACCCATAACAACATTGCCTTAAGGTTTTGGAGTTAAAGTGGTGTCTAAGGTCTTATATGTGTAAGACTAATGTCATATAACCATATGGAACCACAATCTCTCAAATGTCAAATTTGGATTTTTTTCCTACAAATTTTTAACGTCAATAGTACATAATTTTGTTTAAATTCTTACTAGAATTAAGATAAAATTGTGTATAATTGACATTCAACTCTATAAACTGAATTTTTATTTATGTTCAAATATGTGTTATATAAGTAAATATTACCTACATGGATAATAAAAAGGTCAAACTATGTTGTTTGAGAAAAAATGTTCGTCAAATTTATTGGTGCTAGTAAAGAGTAGGGATGGCAACCGGGCGGGGCGGGGCGGGGACGGGTTTCACTATCCCATACCCATTCCTGCATAAAAAATTCATCCCCATCCCCATACCCAAATCTAACGGGTATCAAACTTTTTTCCCATCCCCATCCCCACCGGGTAATGGGTATAATCTCGTACCCATACCCGTACCCATGTTCTAACTACTTCAATATTAATTTTTATAAAAAAAAAAATTACGGTAAAGAAAACATAATATTATGAAATATTCAATATTAGGAGGATTTTCTTGGATGCCAAATACATTAAAATAAATTATAATTATTTATATTTTATATTAGAATACCAAATAAAATTTCATGTGAACCAAAACATTTATTAAATTTGCAAACTACAACATTAATGAACTTAGTTGATAAAATTAAAAAATATTTCAAAAAAGTATAAAAGG
>Ga0214542_1000724_pt1 | contig 62339 bp, 45 predicted proteins | sample CNSS1metaG_FD_160096 | JGI IMG/M metagenome (GOLD analysis project Ga0214542, IMG submission 160096) | Root nodule microbial communities from cowpea collected in UCLA plant growth center, Los Angeles, California, USA - CNSS1 | ecosystem: Host-associated > Plants > Roots > Nodule | place: USA...
ACAAAATATATGTATATATATATATATATATATATATATATATATATATATATATATATATATATTAATCATGTCGATAAAGATTATGGTCTATGTATTTATTGCACCTAGGCGGACCAAGAAGATCATACGGCCAAGGCCACCTACGCGTAACCCCCATAAATAAAATCACCAAGTATATAACCAGCCAATCAGAAACACATAGCGGCCTAGGCCGCCTACTTTAGATGACAAGGCGTCATAGGTTGATTACATTAAACTTAGAATATTGAAGACAGGACCCCTGGTGTTAACAAAAACTAACACAGGGTTTGGGCCCAGGTCAGGCCCACCTAGAAATTCAAGTATTGGCCCAGCCCATAAAGGTGGCAGCCACCATTAATGACTCTATAAATACACGTGGACCCCATCAATTAAGAGGTACGTTTTCATTAATTCCTTAATCTAAGATTTAACTTTTTTAGAGCCCTTTTGCTGACTTGATCGTCGAAGCCCTCTCCGCAGGTAATCTCTTAAGGGTCCAAACCGTGTACGCTAGCAGATGACATGTGCAAACTGAGAAAGAGCCAGTTCGAGAGGTCAAGGATTGAGGTGTAAGACATTATTTGTGTCCCTAACGTCTCTTATTTGTTTCCGCAGGAACAATGTACATATTCAATTTCACATTTCGTCCAGATAATTAAATATTAAATAAAATAAAGTAAAATAATTTTAATAATAATAATTTTAATTTTTTATGTTTTAGGTAACTAATTTAAATATATAATATAAATTAACTAAAAGATTTTTTAAAATAGAAAGAATACAAAAAATAACTTTTATAGTAAAATAAGTTTTTAAAGATAAAAACAAAAACAGACAAATAATTTTATAATTAAGGATAAAAATAAAAAATGATTTTTATAATAAAAAAATAAAGTAAAAATAGAAAAACAGTTTTTAAATAATAAAAATAGTTTTATAAAATAAATTTGATTTTAATAAAAAAGAAAAAACAATTATACCCGTTAACTCACACTCTGCCGTGTTGTTATTTTTTTTTCCAACAACATCCTATTCCTTCTCACCACAAACGGTTCACACTTTCTCCATATTTTTCTCAACCTCCCACACCCATTTAATATCGGGTCTTTCTTCTTGCACCTCCAAAATTCCTTCTACCCTCTAAAATTTCTTTAAATTCCCAAAAAACTCTTTGACCATTTAAGAAACCCACGAACATCACAGCCCCAAAATTACTTTTGGATGTCGACATCCAGAAGTCAATATATATGACTTCCAAATGTCGATTTTCGGAAGTCAAAATATATCATCGGAAGTCAAAATATATCATCGTAAGTCAACTTCTGGAAGCCAAAATGTACCACCGGAAGTCAACTTCTGAAAGTCAAAATGTTCACCGGGAGTCGACTTCTAGAAGTCAAAATGTATCACCGGAAGTCGACTTATCCAGTCATAATCCTATGACTGAATCACATGGCAACATATTCATGGTTTCACAATTGCGATTACACCCTTAATTAACTATGACAAGATCCACTCTGCCCCCATCAAATTAACAATTAAACATACCCCCATTACTTAAATTAACAACACATTTTGCACATAATTACAGCCTCCCAATAGGCACAGTACATATAATAGCCTGCATGGAACTTTATTTTGTGGTGCGCATATAGCCAAATTATTACTTAGTGATACTTAATCCATTTCATCTCACACGCATGGTTTTCTTTCCACCCCTTATGTCCAATTTCTCTCTTTAATATGTACAAACGCTCTAGATATCCAAACCCAGAAATCCAACGCGAAGCGAAAACTAGCTTGCACGTCTATGCCTGATTTGTTGCCTGGCGGCAGTTCATGTGCTGCCAACCGGTGCATACAAATTCTGGGTTCTGCCCAGATTTTCCTGCACTTGCACGAACCCTAAACACCCAATTCCAAATTCCAGTACATGTTTTGACATAATTTTTATATGCTTAACAACCTATAGAGACCATGTTTGTACAATTTAAGATTATTTTCATGAATCATATAATAATGGTAATCAGAAATCACGTTTATTCACCCCAATGACAATATGAACCCTAACCCCAAATTCATGCAAGATTCATACCTTTATCATCCATTCATACAATTTCAAACACGTACACACACAAGCAATTTTAGAATTGGCCATACGTAATCCATCCACGCATCACCAACGTCTTAGAACTCGAGAAAACAGAACACTAGATAAACCAGTTAGCATCGCCTAGCGGACAACACCTAGCCGCTAGGTGGTTCATAGGAAAACCCAGAAACTGGGTTCTGGAACATGCGTCGCCTAGCGGGTCATCAACGCCGCCAGGCGATTTCTGGAAAATTCCAGAAACAAGAACAGTTTATTACGTTTTAGGTAGAAATTAGGGTTCACATGCATTTCAATCAATCCAGAAAAAATACAATACACATAAAGCACGTAGTACAGCTCCCCTAACCTGGTATTCCTTGCTTCCACTTGCAAAACTTAGCTAGCCTCTTTGGTTCCCAAAGCTTCATTTGTTCTTCCACCTTTCAGCACTCCCTCTAACTCTCTAAAACCCGTGAATATTCTGAAAGTTTTCTCCTCATTCTATGCATCAATGGCAGCCTCACTAACACTCTCTCTTACCTTAATGGAGCCTTTAACTATGCTTTAATTTGGCTAAATGGTAGCAAAACGAAAATTCCATTAAAGAGAGTTTAAGGAATATTCAATGACCATTCAATCATGATTTTCTAGCCCTGCCTCCAAAATAGTTAAGGTTTTTGGCTTTTCACATTCATGCCAAAAATGATTTTAGCAAAAAGAAATTTATTTCGCACAGATCAAGGTTCAAACACACAACCCTCCAATTACAAAGCAAGTGCACAACCAATTCATGCTTCGGGATAATTTCTATAAATCTAGAAATTTATAATCTCTTATCACGCTCAAGCATATCCTAAAAATAATACAATCAAAACCATCACACAATTTGGCATACATAGGTCTCAAACCCAAGTTCTTTCGACACAACTAAGTACTCTCAACCACTTGAGCTAGTACTTTTCCACATCATGAAGTTAGCATTTAATGTCATAAAGGCTCCCACTACCCACATTTATTAAATAATTATTTATTTAATTATTTAAATTCCTCGAGTCTTACAATCGAGGAAGGTGATTATGAATGCAGGTGTTCTAATGGCCGAACGGGTGCTACTTTTGGGTCTCTATTTTTTTTATGTAGGTACGAGGTGAAGGTTAAAGCACTAGACGGCTCACTAGTGATGGAGATGTTTTTGTTGTGTGATTTGTGTATGATGATTGGTGGTTGAGAGAATGATGCATTTAGGTTTCTATTTTTTAGGATGAAAAAAATGAAGGAGGAAGGATTGGTGTGGGAAGGTGAGGCTGTGAAGATTCAGTTACTGGTGCGGGTGGTTTTTGGTTGTGATGGGAGAAGATCGTTAAGCACTCCAACAACATGGCATTTGATATATTCGAGTCATGAGCCAAACATTTAAACAGATAAATGCAGGGAATACAATGTATCCCGCTCGTTCATGGCAGTCATTCAAGTTAAAGATGAAGCATAAAGCTTAACACTTATACATCATGCTATACATAAACAAACATTGAAGGTTCAGTACTTACATCTCGGAGCTCTCTTTGTGCTAGTTGTTCCCTCATTTTCTCCTCCTCTCCTGTATATATGCGTTCTCCAGTTTTTTTTTGTCTCAGGTCCGAGTGTGTTGAGAGCAAAGAAATTATGTCCATTTTCCTTCTTGATGGCTATCAAGTTGTGTTTTTTTCTCATATGACCATGTTGTTATTATTACCATGCCAATTTCCCATTTTATGTATATTTTGTTTGAATTTTTGCCAATGATAAAAAAGCATGAGGCAGAATACCTTCCAACCACCCTACTAACATTGCTATGACGGCCATAGGTGTGCAGCCATGACACACATGGCAACAATTTCCCTTTAAGTGCCAAAATCTCAAGAGCAGAGTAACGTATGAAGATCAACGTTTTTCTTTGCATGAGAGTGGAAGGGTCAACAGAGGTGGAACAACCAAAGTTGACTTCAATTTTCACCTTTTTCCTTCATTTTAATTAATTTTTTTAAATACGTAATATTAAAAAAAACAAAAACGAAAATAATAAAAAAGAAATAAGATAAGATAAAATGAAAAATTAAAATTAAAAATAAAAATAAGATAAAATAAAATAAAAAGAATATAAAGTAAAATAAAAGCAATAAAATAAAAGAAAGCAGAAGATAAAAATAAAATATAAAAGCAAAAAATATATGTATTTAAGAAAAAGAAAATAAAAATAAAGAGTAGAAGGAAAATGTGAATGATGTAGAAATTAAAAAAAAAAGGTATGACTAAAACAAAATTGTGAAAAAGAAACATTTTAGAACCTTATTATTTATTATCTATTTTTTTGAAATTTTTGCAAATCAATTTTATTTACTCGGACAAAATTAGTTGTTGATAGTTGCCTCTCTTTACTTAGATTTTATTAAATAATATGAAAATTTAGCATTTTCATATTATCATAGTAAAAAATAAGTAAAGATAGAGACACTAATTTTGTTTAGGTTTTAAAGAGATAAAGGGGAATTAAATCTGATTCAAATAGATACGATGACCAGTTCCTTGAAGAGGGTCACAACCTGAAAAAATAAAAAAACAAAAAAGACTTAACCATTCTAGAGGAGAGGGTCTTATCCAAGAAGAAAGAAACAAATCATAGACCATTTTAGCATAGAGGGTCATGATGCTAGACAAACTTTGAAAATTCCTTTTTTGTTTTGAATTTTTGAAAATCCCTCTTCTCTTTTTTTTTTCAAAATATTGCTTTTGAATTTTTTTTTTTTGAATTTTTAGATGTGGATTCAACCATTTCTAAGAGGGCGTCCCCATCCGAAAAGATTTGTGACCATTACAAAGTAGAGAGTCCATATTCAAAGAGAAAAAAAAAGGCTAATCCCAAAGAGAGGGCCTAGATGTAAACATAAGAAAATCAATGGCAATTCCATTGGAGAGGGTCTTAATGTGACACGCAAATCAATGACCATTGTCGTACAAAGGGTCTTGATGTAAAGATATCGATGACCATTCCCTTGTAGAAGGCCTCGATGTAAACATAAGAAAATCAATGACCATTCCAGTGGAAAGGGTTTCGATGTAACATAGAAAATCAATGACCATTGCCTCACAGGGGCCTCGATGCAACAAAAAGGATTTAACTCTTCCTAAAGAGAGGGTCTGTATTTGGAAGGATTTGGCCAATCCCAAGGAGAGGGCCTAGGAATCGATGACCATTCTCACGGAGAGGGTCTCGATGCGACAAAGCGGATCTGACCATTACCAAAGAAAGGGTCATTGTCCAAAATTTTGACGACCATTACCAAGTAGAGGGTCTTAATCTGAAAGAAAGATTTGGCCAATCCCAAGGAAAGGGCCCATATGTGAGGAACTCGATGACCATTCACAAGGAGAGGGTCTCGATGCAACAAAGTAGGTCTGACCATTTCTAAGGAGAGGGTCATTATTAGAAAGGAGAACACAAGGATTTAACCATTCCTAAGGAGAGGGTCATTGTCTGAAAGGAAAATCTGGACTTGACCATTCCTAAGGAGAAGGTCGATGTTTGAAAGGAGAACTTAGACTTGACCATTCCTAAGGAGATGGTCGTTTGCTGAAAGGAGAACTTGGACTTGACCATTTTCCTAAGGAGAGGGTCATTATCCGAAAGGAGAATCCAAAGATGATTTTGATGTGTTGGCAAACATCACATGAATGCTTAACATTGGTGAAAGTTGTACGAAATATTCATACTGATTGAATTTTTTACAATGTTCTCTTTTTGAACGATTTTTTTATTGACTCATTGATTTTTATGATGTATGATGGATAATGTGATATGATGAAAGTGCATGATAGTGATGAAATGTGTTGAAAGGAATTTTTTGCATTTTCATTTCTTTCATTATTCTTTTTTTTTCCAAAAAACTAGACTTAGGAGGCTAGGCGAACTGGGCTTTGTGGGCCAGGCATAGTTGGGCTTGGGCCAGATAAAACTAAGCTTGAGGGCCAGTATGAAATTGGGCTTGTTGGGCCAGTACAAAACTAGGCTTGGTGACCAAAAAAAGCTAGCCTTGGGGGCCATTACGGAACTAGGCTTGGTGGGGCAATACAAAATTGGGCTGGTGGGCCAAACAAAGTTGAGCTTGGGCTAGATACAATTGGACTTAGGTTAGCCAAAGCTAGGCCTGGGCTAGATAAAGCTAGGCTTGGGACTAGTACGAAACTGGGCTTGTTGGCCAAACAAAGCTAGGCTTGGGCCAGATAAAATTGGGCTTGGGCTAGACAAAGCTAGGCTTGGGCCAGATAAAACTGGGCTTGGGAGCCAGTACAAAACTAGGCTGATGGGCTAGACAAGGCTGGGCTTGGGCTAGAAAAACTGGGCGTGGGGGCTAGTACTAAACTGGGCTTGTGGGCCAGACAAGGTTGGGCTTGGGCTAGATAGAACTGGGCTTAGGCTAGACAAAGCTAGGCTTGGCCAGATAAAACTTGGCTTCGGGCCAATATTGAACCGGGCTTGGTGGGCCCAATGAAACTAGGCTTAGGAGGATAGACAAAGTTGGGCTTGGGCCAGATAAAACTATGCTTGGAGGCCAGTACAAAACTTGGCTTGGAGGCCAATACAAAACTAGGCTTGGGGGGCTAGGTAAATTGGGCTTAGTGGGCCAGGCAAACTGGGCTTTGTGGGCCAAAGTGGGCCCAAAATATATAGGTCATTCATATGAATGAAGAGGACCATTAATCCTAGGAATGTCAAGAAGAAGAACTTTGTAGTATTGATTCCTTCTGAGAAAGCAAATTGATTGGAGAAGTATGATGCATGAGTATGCTTACTTATGTTATGATGTCAATACTTTTGCTTTTTGAATCTACTATCTGACATGCAAATGGTTATGCATGATATGTTTGCTTAATTCAAGCATAAGGGGTGAAAACATTATTGTAGATCAAAATCCTGAAATGCATGAATACATGATGAAAAATTAGTTATGATCTCTGCCTTTTGATTTTTTTTTTTGCTAGAGTCAATTGTTCTCTTTTCAATCATCAAACTTGTTGTTATGGAGATATGTAGGATGAAATTCGAAGTATTTTGAAATGGAGTAATGATTGCAAGAGAGAGCTGATAGGGTGTTCAAACATTGGTAGCCATGTTTTTAAAGAGAAGAAACAAGGGGTTGAAACCTTGGCAGGGTGTTGAAACACCGACTTAAAGAGGAGAAAACAAGGTGTGGAAACCATGGTGTAAGGATCAAGGTGTTAAAACCTCGATATGCAAAAGAAGCAAGGTGTCAAAACCTTGGGGCAGGGATCAGGGTGTCGTAACCTTGATATGCAGGAGGAATAAGGTGTCATAAACCTTGGTATAGGGATTAGGGTTTCGTAACCCCGATATGCATGAGAAACAAGGTGTCAAAACCTTTGATCAGATGACATGAAGTTCCCTTTTCCTTGAGACATTTTCTTTTCACTTTTGAAATCAATTCTTTAGTCTGATCAGTTTATAAGAGACTTTTTTTTTGTATCATTTCCTTTGAAGCATCATCTAAACAACATGCATAAAATTTCCAATGGCTTAGAAGGGGTTGGATGAGGTGACAAAGACTGACTAGGGAGTTGGCCCAGATTGATTTGGTATCAGGGCACCAAGTATGTTTAGGCTTGCCCCAGTTATTGATGACATGAAGAAAATGATAGGGACTTCAAAATTTGGCCCAATGTGAGAAAATGGATTGGCCTTAGGGTACAAAATGTGTTTGACTTGCCCAAGTTATTGATGAAAGGGTTAGAAAAATGAATAGGACTTCAAAGGTTTCTCTAATTTGAGGATCTGGATTGACACACTACTATAGTCATGAGAAGGAAATAAGAGGTTTAAAAATGATGGGGACTTAAAAAGTTTTCCTAATTTGAGGATTTGGATTGACACATTGTCCCATTTTTTAAGAGGTTGAAATGTGGTGGGTACTCTAAACGTTGTCTCTAGTTTGAATTAACTCTTTTTGAAAGGTATTAGCACCCCAAGGCTTGTGGGGGCTTTATTATTGTTGTATCGTGACCAAGGCTAAGGGTAAGAAAGCAAATGTGGATAGTAAAAAACTAAAAAAATATGTGATAGTATTTTGGAACAAAGATATTTGAATAATGCTGCATCCAAAATTTATTTGCCTCTTTTGTGTTCACCATTTGTTTGCTTTTTTTTTCTTCTCTAAATATCGCTTCTCTTTTTGTTTTTTCTTGATGTGACCACATCATCATCATCATCATTTTTTTTTATTTTTCAAAATTTTTTATTTTGATGAATTATTTTTATTGGTGAACCGTCTATCAAATAAAAGTGCAGACATTATGTCAACCGTCAGTATGAAAGACCCTTGTTCAAGGTAATTTGAAAGAAAAATATTTAACTAACTTTTTTGTATAGTTTTATAAGAACTAATTTGTTAGAAATCAATTTTGTGTTTGTTGGGAGACGACTTTGAGTTACTTTACCCTTTCGATTTTGTTGACTATTATCTTAATAATACTGACATTGTTATAGTTTAGTAGTATTAATTTGATCGCGTCAACGACAACGTTATCAAAAACTTTAACATAAAATTATATATTACATTAGAATTAGATTGAAAAAACTTATCTTTGTTAATTTTAGTTTAAGTTAAATTTAATTTAAATTGTTTGATTAAAAGTTTTAGTTAGTTAAATAAAAGTTTGTTTATAAATATTTATTTAAATTTATCTTTACTTGTAATTTGTTTCCATTATATTTATTTTTAATTTAAATTTAAAATTGAAATAATTATTTTTTATTTATTGTTTATATTCAAGTAAATTTGTATATTTTTTATGAAAAATTAAGATAAATTCAGTTATGAGAGAATATTAATCGAATCAGAAAATAAAAAATAAAATAGAACATCACAAAATAATCATTTATACCTATAGACTATATGCGAATATCTTACTTGATACACTCCTTTAACGAATAGGAAATTATGAAATTAAAGAAGTGAAATCTAGATATACTCTTTTATATCTTTAAGCAAAAATCAGTTAATCTCTAAGCAAAATTGCTAAAGAGATCTGCGGAGAAGATAAGGATGCAGGAGGATTTGAAAATCTGTAAAAAAAAAAGGCAATTGCGAAAGAATGTAGAAGTAGAAAGAGATCTGCTTCCACGGAGAAGAGAAAGACCAAAGCAGAAGTTCTGATGTTTTAAAATTGTTATATATTTCATTCATTAGTTAACGAATAATAATCTATAAATTCAAATACGTTTTCAATATCACTTTTTAATTTCAATATTAGTTTTGAATTATCACTTTTTAATTTCAATATTAGGTTTCAATATATTCATTACATACTTTTATTTTATTTTAAATTATAAACATAAAAATAAAAGTTTTACAATTTGACCTTTATAAATATATTAGGTATAAAAATTATTAAAATCATATACTTTTATTTTATTTCTAAATTATAAATATTAAATGAATTTTATATTTTCAATTTGTTTTGTTATAGAAAATTAATATGAATATACCTAATCAAACTATTAAACAAGAAGATTAAACAAAACCTTGAGATATATTTCAAAGACAAGAAAAACTCCTAATGGTGAAAATTATATGAGTGTAGTCTGTGTGATTTTAAATTTAATGGATCTTACACTTAAGTGAGAGCTCATCTCTTAAAAGTCAACGAAGAATAGGTTAGAATTTGTACAAAGGTGAATCCGTCAAAACTTATTGAGTTTAAAAGATTAGACAACAAAGCAACTTTCAAAATAGAAGATTCAAAGAAGAAAAAAGTCTCTCTACCACCTTTATCTGAGGAAAGAAAGTAGACAAATAGTGGTGTTCACCACCAACTCAAAGGTCCTTTAGAAGCTTCTTTCAACATTCAAGTTAGAGATTCTCTTGATTGAGATTGCAATGATATTTTATTACTCAAGATTAACATTTCATCTCGCAAGAAGTCCTTATCATAGGAGTACATTGATTTAAATAGGATTTGTGATAATTGAACTTATTGAACTTGTGAGATAAAAATATTTTAAAAAGTACTTTTTAGTTGCATAAATTATTTTTAGATATTTTAATAATTATTCATGCAACTAAAATTAAATTTGATCCATTAAAAATATGAAATTAAATTATATACAAAATAAGTCCAAAATTAATAAATTCTAAAAATAAATCAGACATAAATGCATCTCTAATTTTTAATTATATACTCTCCTTTCTAAAATATGAGCCACATAGAACCTATTCTCACTCCCTAATAGATCTATTTTCATTCCTCCTACCACTACTAAAATTAGCTCCAATCATAAGCCGTCATGTGATGCTCTACCACTTTTTAATTTGTGCGATCATAGCTTATAAGTGGCATGATCCTTCACTAAAAATTCTGACCAATTAGAACATGCCACATCATCATCTTTTTCCCTCTCACCAAGCCTCACGACCAGAACCGGCCATTGCACAACCTCGTTGAACCATCAACGTTACAACCATGGAATCACCAAATCGTGATTCATGCACCCACGCCTTTGCATCCATGAACCGCACTGGAGTACAGTTCGCCGGAAACAAGACGCGCCACAAACATAAACCGCGAGCCACCACATCGCCTCCAACGCGAACCTAACAGAACCGCGAGCAAGCCACTAGATTGCCTCTGCATAAGCAATCCTCAACGCAGTGTCGTCGAACGCAATCCACCATTGAAGCCACCATGGCTAGTAGCTCCATCGAGTTTGCCTTTCACGAACAACAACATCGTGCCAACGCACCTGCATAAAAACACAACAACGCACCTCTGCATCAACAAAACCTTAAAACGCGAGCAGTTCGGCGTTCGCGAACCAGAAAATCAAAATCCATCATGCACTTGCAAGAACACACTCCAAGTTTCAACACTAGAAACGTGAACCATTGAAGAACCACCAGGACACACACCACAACAGTTTGAAATCCCAGCGGAAGTGGCCTTAGTTTAAGAGAAAGAGAGATAGAGAGCTGCCATGTGGGGTCTCTCATTGACCTAGTTAGCAAGTCAAAGCAAGGCAAATCTTCAAAGTTAGTTAAATCTAGTCAACAGGTTAAACATGAGAGACTAAAGTATAAATATCGATATACATGGATTTATCTTTAACTTTGGACCACAAAATTACAAATGGTTAATTAAGAAAATTAATGCAAATATAAGTTGGTGATAATTTATTATATATATTTAAGTAATTAATTAATTTAAATATATAAGAAATTATCAACTACTATATTTATCAAATATTTGTAAAATTGGCTATATTTCTCCAAATACTTTTAGATATTCATAACCACTATAAAGATGAATCATAATGATTTTTTTAATGATATTGAAGAGATTTCAGCAACAGAACAAATAAAGAACAAGTCCAATCAAGTCTTACTATATAAAGAGACCAAGAAGAAATAAAAAAAAAATTTGGAACCTCAGAGTTTAGGAACCCTTTAAGGGGGTCTAATTTCATCCTCTCTCTCCATTCTCTTTTATTTTATTTTGATGGTATTTTGGTTTCATGGAGGGCTAAATTTCAAGGATTGGTTCCACTGTAATTTCATTATGCATTTTTAGGTGAGATTAAAATAATGTCTTTGTTCTTTTGATTATTGTTTTGGTTTCATTTATCTATGTCTTTTATCTCTGAATCACGTAAAAACTAATTTTTTTACATCATAGCTGATTAGTGAGATGTTTTAATCTATATGCATGTTGGTCATATGAGTCCAAGGGTTTTCAATTTTAATTGAGAATGTACTTTGATTAAATTTAGAAACTTTCATGTGATTGAATGAGTTTTTGCCAATGATTGAGAATGTACTTTGATTAAAGGTGAAAACTTTAACAAGAATTAATAAGAATATACTTTGGTTAATTAGCTTTTTACTTGTTTGATAAACCTCTAGTCACGTAAAGATTTAGTCAAAAATCAATTTCCTCACTAACTAATATAATATAGTGATCAACCAAGGATTAACCTAAAGATAGGCAAGGGATTTGAATGTTTCTTGAATTTGCTTTGTGAATTAGAGGAAATCTATACAAAATCTATTAAAATTGATACTAAAATGAACTTAAAATGATATGAATATGTATGAATGCAAAGTGTTTGATGAAATGCTTATGCAAACTACAATGCATATAAGGTATTTGATGAAATGCCTAAGCTATTAATGCATGTTCAATATACAATGTGATTTTCCTACACACAGTCTAAACATGTGAGATCGCTAACATGTGGATTAACCTCCACAAAGCCACTGGAAACAAATTAATAGCATAATATTCATAAAACTAAAACCTGGAAATTGCTCACGAATGTTCATATGTGAAATGTGCAAGGCATGGTCATGACTTACTATAGAATGGATGAAATGATAATGTGATGATACATAATGCTTAGAAATGATCTCAATAGAACACAAAAACTGGAATCATGCATAATGGTTGAGTAAAATGTAAAATCCTAAATCACGAACCCTAGTTTAATGAAAATAACGAACACGCGTGCGAACATGAAATTGGATGCAATGAATCATGAATTGAGTATGGAAATGGTTCGAAATCATCACGTAAAGTATCACAACGAAATCACGAACACGAAATAGGCACGAGAAACACAAGAAAATGAAATTCAAATTCAAACGTGTATGAAACAATACATAATTCTACAGATTCAAAATTCATAACTCAAGTCAATGGTTTACGTACGATTGATCCTAGTCAAAAGACCTTTGATATCTAGGTAGAATGATTGTTGCATTATTTGAATTTCGAGATGATTCCAACTCTAATTCAGTGTTTTAGTGGATCAATATCACTCAACTAATTAAACTTGAGTCATGAATGCAAATTAGAAAAAAAAAATGAACGAAAACATGGTAATTGAACGGTAGAAATGGAAGAAATATAGAAATTCACTAAAGAGAAACATTCTTACAACACTGAGTTCGGTGAAAATGAAAGAAATCTCCCAAGTACAGCTTCAAAAGTCATCCATAAATACAAAAAAATATAGAGAAATCTGGAATTGCCTCTGTGATGGTGTGTTTGGGTGATTGTGTGAGAGTGAGTGATAATGTTACTTTTTAAGTGTTTTATGTGTTTATTGTCATGAATAAATCAACTCTTTCCTAGCTTTTATCTTGTTATATTCTCAGGTTTAGTGTGTTTTATATTGTTTTGGGTTTTAATTATTTTATGCTTGTTTTACCTCTACTCTCTATTTTGAGTGTGTTAAATAAGTTAATAGGAAGCATTTGTGGTGGAGGAAAATAAGCAAGAACTCATGGGAGCATGTTTTGGACAAGAAAAAAAAATCAATTTGAAGCAAATACCCACGTTGGGTGCCACTGAAATCACACCTAGTGCTTCAAAAATAGAATGTTGTCAAATTGGTTGAGCGGTGGTAAAGTAAGGCTGAGCGCTTACAAGGCTGAGCGCCCATAAAGATGAGCGATGAAAAGCGAGGCTAAGCGCCATTCAATTCGTAAAACTTAGTGTTGAGCGGTGCTAAGACGAGGTTAAGCGATGGAATCGCTGACATGTCAAAACATGTGTATTTAATCTTGCTTCTCACGAGGTTTTGGGTCATTCCTCATTTTTCACGATAGAGAAACACTTTTGGGTGTTTGGAGAGCCTCTTGGAGGTTGCTAGGGGTGTTGGGAAGCTCTCCTACTCCTCCTTCAGTCTTCTCCTACATTCATGGTGGTTTTTACCCCTTTTAGAGTTGGAGAGGAAGATGGGTTGCGATTGGGAGATGGAGACGTGAATGAGAGGCGCAATTGGAGCATGGAGCAGTTGCTAAGAACCTTTGGAGAGGGCTTGCATCTTCTCTTTGTTTTCCATCTCTTCCTTATCTCTTCTATTTGTAAACCCTAGGTTTTCTACCATGGAGAGCTATACCTTTTTGTTGAGATTAGATGAAATGAACTAAATTCTTGTATAATTTATGTTGTTAATACATATGCTTTTCCATTTCAATGTTAGTATTTGATTTCCATGTTTAATGTTTGCTTTGGTTTGGACATCCATACATGATTTGTGGTTCTTGAGGTGTTGGGAAATGTCTTTTGAACCTAGTACTAAAATTGAATACCTAATGAAGCTTGTATCTAGAGATAGAACATGATTCGTTAATAATCTTAAAAGTCTTGAACTTAATGCATGATTGCTTGTTGATGATCCAAGGGATTGGACTTTGAAGAGTTATCATAGGCTAAAAGTCACTAGGAATAGGATTTGAGTATTCTTATAAGTTTACTTTGACATGAATATGGAATTGAGATGTTTGTGAATGCATGAGAATGAAGTGAATGAATTTAATCTTGACAATTGTAAATACTCTACGTAAGACCCAAGAAATTTAAATAATTAAATAAATAATTATTTAACAAATGCGGGTAGTGGGAGCCTTTATGGAATTTAATACTGGTTTTTATGATGTGGAAAAGGTACTAGCTTAACTGGTTAAGGTACTTTATTATTATGAAAGGATTTGGGTTTGAGTCTTGTGTATGCCAATTAGTTGTTATTTTATTGTCTATTATTTTTATAATAATATGCTTGATCATGATGAGTGTAAGACCAATGGAATTTAATTAATTAAATAATTAATTAATTAATAAATGCGGGAGGGGAAATAATTATGACATTAAATTATGGTTGGTATGACATGGCAAAGTACTAGCTTAAGTGGTTGAGAGTATTTTGGTTGTGTTAGAGGACTTGGGTTTGAGTCCTATGTATGCTAACTTTTATGCTATTGTTTTATTATTTAAACTATGAAGTCATGTTCTGGTATGATATGATGTCTGAATTGGATTTGTTAAGCATGAAACATGAATTGGCATGATGGTTTGATATTGATTTGGTAAACCCATGGTTATGGGTTCAAGCCTTGGAGAACTTACATTAAACTTTATTTTTTGGCACTTTTGGATTTGATTTGAATATGAAAAGGTGGAAAGGAAAACCCTAGTGGTATGGCAGCTGAGGGGTGGCTGGAAAATAGCCTTAAGGAGTTGGTGAATGACATTAAAACACCACCTAATAATTAATTTTCGTTCTAGGGCATTTAGTTAGTTTTTAGGCACACTTTAAAAGGTAAAACTAGGTTAATAGTGAAGGTTTTGCAAGCTGGAAAACATACCAAGAGAGAGAGCACGAAAATCTGAGAGCTTGTGAGATTGAGAGGGATTTTTAGGGACTGAATTGTGAGAAGGCTAAGGGAACCATTGGCGTAGGGAGGAATTCCGATCATCAAGCTTAAGTGAAGGAAAACCAGGTTAGGGGAGCTGGACTCCGTAGTTTTTATGCGTATGATTAATAATGTGTAACTGTATGGTATATTGGTTGTTTGTGTACTGTTAAATCCTTTATAATTCTGTGTTTATGGAATTTCCAGAAATTGTCTGGCGGGTGATGAACCACCGCCAGGCGACTCATGCTATTTCGTGTGTTCTGAGTTCCTGGAGGAGGAACCGCCTGGTGGCCAGGAGTGGGTCATTTGACTTACCTATTTTTTGGGTTGCTGATGAAGCGCCTGGCGGGACTGGTTGAACCGCCAGGCGGCGCGGGGTAATTTGACTCGTTCTTGGGTTTTCTGGAATTCTGGGTGGAATCTGATCGGGGCAATAGTCAGTGGTGATTCTTATAGAGTGGTAATGTTGACCAACAATAGGTATAACCACCTAATCAAAGGCTTAAATAAATGGAACAGTGTATATGAGTTAGGGTTGAATGTGTGTTCTCAGAAATCACAAATTTGGAATGTGTTACTGTGAATTGGACATAGAAATTGGTGATCAATGGAAGTATATACTGAATTGTTATGATTGTGCTGGGATTAGATTTGTATGCAATGGGAATCCATGAAGATGGAAAAGTGGTCGGGCAATGAGTGCGGGAAAATCTGGGAAAAAGTCCAGAATGTAAGCACCGCTTGGCGGCACGGAGGTTGGCCACCAGGCGTCAGCGTAGTGGTAGTGATGCTGTAGGTTGAGGGGTCGTGCGCTGAGGTTGGATTCTGTTCTGTTGGGTTGGGATCAATAGGTGGAATTTTCGTGATATTTAGGAAGGTTTGATGAGGGAGTCATGCATGCGCTTCAAGGGGGAGAATTACCTTAGGAGGTAGTGATATTAAATATTAGGGGTCTTCCTTTATTTTGGGGTAATAGTGATTCTGAATATTGAATAAGTTGGGTGCAAGGGGGTTTAAAGAATTGACCAATTATTGGGAATGAGAGTTCAAACAGTGTATTGGACTTAGCAACAACTTAATGGTAAAGAATTTAAGAGTATTAATAAGTTAAGAAGGGATGAGTTTAATGTTATGATTGAATGGGTGCTGCTACCAAGTTAGGAAGTTGAGGATTGGACCTCACCAATGATAGTAATCTCATAATTATATGATACCGGGGATTGAGCAGGTGGAAATGAGGTAAGAAACTGTATAAGACATGGGCAGAAAAACCAAAAAGTGCTGTACTGTCATGGCGCCTGGCGGTGGGATGTGAACCGCCAGGCGGTAGCGAGAGAACAGTGTGGTCTCGAGGTTGTGTGTGCTTGGCGGCAGGAGTGGTTCCGCCCGGCGATCGCGGTGGCAAGAGGAAAAATAAGGCGTTGTGCACCTGGCGGTACGCAACACCCGCCAGGCGGTCTGGGAGCTGGCAGCGCTTGGCGATACGTGTCCCCTGCCAGGCGATTTATACTGCTGCAGCTTTGAGTTTTGATTGTGTATCTATGATCTAAAATTCGTCAAGTGATGCTTTAAAGGTGGGATTGCTGGTGTTCCTTGAGTTGGGGCTCGGAACGTATCCCTTGAGTTGTGGCTCGGGATAGGGGTTAAGCACGTGGTATTCCTTGAGTTGTGGCTCGGAATAACATCTCTTGAGTTGTGGCTCGGGATGGCGGATGAACACGTGGAACCCTTGAGTTGTGCCTCGGGTTGGCGAGTGTTGCCGGTGTGAGTGTGCTGGTTGTGGCCAGTACGGATGGGTCCAGATAGATTGCCCTCCTCAGTTGTTGGCTGACGAGTTTGGTAGTCTTGGGACGATACATACTATGTTCGTATATGGGAACTCTACCTGGCGTTGCGGTGTATGATCCGTAGCATGTTTTCCCGCACGTGCTCTATTTGGTTGTGGCCGATAGGTATGGCAGCAAGTCACCTTGAAGTAATCCTTAGATGATGTAGAACACGAATAATCTGATTGAGGGTCAGATGCTAGGAATTTAAAGGATAGAATAATGTGGAAAGTTCAAGTTATGTATGGTAATATGTGTATATATGAACTTGTACATATCTATAATATATATATATATATATATATGATTTATCTGCTAAGCTCACCCTATCTGCGTGTGTTTGGCGATGATCGTGTATGCGGTACACGGGAGCAGATGTTGATGATGCAGGTGACTCTGGTGCAGCTTAGTCGCGGAGAGGGGTTCGACTTGGGAAACTCTTATGTTATTTATTGCTTTCGAAAACAGTTGTAAACCCTGATGGGTAATTTTATAACATTGTGATTTTGGTATTGTAGTGGATATTTATAAACTTTATTCGATCGTTTAATAAAATTTTAAATTTTCCCGCGCTTTGGGAAAATGAGGTATTATTAAATGCGCTGAGTATTTTATTTTTTCTTTATTTTATTTATAAACCCGTAATATCTTGACGGGATGTTACATTTGGTATCAGAGCAATGGTTTTCAAAATGATTTGTGGGGTCTATGGGGAGTGAGCATACCGTGTTACGCTTGCATGACTAACTGTCTATGTTATTATTTTATTTTTGGATGTGAAATCCTAATTTGAGTTGTGTGTGTGAACAACTATAATATGTGGTGAGCACAAGCTATGGCTAACAGGATGAGGAGGAACACCGTTGGAGCTGACGACATAGCTCAGGCGATCCATCGTATGGTGGACGCGATGCACCCCATAGCTGCGCCACCCAGAGCCATTGTGATACCTACTAGACCAGTATCTATGGAGGGCTTCATGAAACATCGGCCAGCCAAGTTCTCTAGCAAGGCCACTCCTGATGAGGTAGATGCCTGGATGCGGGAGTGTGAGAAGATCTATCGGGTGTTGGAATGCACGGATGAGCAGAAGCTGTTGTTTGTCACATTTCTCCTAGTGGCAGACGTGGAGTACTGGTGGCAGGGGATGTAGTAGTTGATGCAGACCCGTGAGGAGTAGGTGACCTGGGCTACCTTCATGATGAGGTTCTTGGAGAAATATTTCCCGAACAGTGCGAGGCATGAGCAGGAAGCAGAGTTCCTCACGTTGTAGTAGGGAACCATGACTGTGGAGGCATACATTAAAAGGTTCGAGTACCTTGCACGTTTATACACTCCAGTGGTCACTGAGGAGTGGAGGTGTAGGAAGTTCAAGGGGAGACTAAAACACGAGCTGCACAGATTCATGGTACCTCTCAGAATCAGAGAGTTCCCGGTTTTGGTCGAGCAGGCCAAAACAGTTGAGCAGCTGGAGATGGGGCCCAGCTGAGCAGCCCAGTCACAGAAGGTTGTGACAGACACTCGTCAGTAGAAGAAACCTTATAGTAGGCCACCGACTACCTCTAGGAGGCTACAGTGCTATACGTGTGGCGAAAAGCACTTGAGGAGAGATTGTACTAGACCTGCCAACAGTACAGGTGGAGACAGTGGCATTGGTAAGTGCTATGTGTGTGAGCAGACAGGGCACTTTGCACGTCAGTGTCCTAACAAAAAACCAGCTGGAGGTGCGCCAGCCAAGAAACCTGTAGGAGATCGGCCCAGAGCACCAGGGTGTGTGTTCGCCTTGACGACTACAGAGGCAACACAGTCAAGTAATTTATTATAGTTCATGTGTTTGTTGTGTGACCACGAGGTGGTGGTGTTATTTGACTCAAGGGCCACCCATTCATTCGTGTCTAATGAATGCGTGGGGAGGCTCGGACTTGCTATGCGAGAGTTGGAGTGCGAATTGATAGTCGCGACGCCAGCATTTAGAGAGGTATCCACCACTTTTGTATGTGTGGGATGCCCCATGGAGGTGGCAGGCCGTAGGTTCAAGCTGAATCTCATTTGTCTGCCGATGGAGGGTCTGGATGTGATTTTGGGCATGGACTGGTTGTCGAGCAACCATGTGGTCATTGATTGCGGACAATGCAGGATAGTGTTTCCAGATACGGCGGGGTTGGAGCTTATCTCGTCTAATCAGGCGGTGAGGGAGATTGAGGCTGGAGCTACATGTTACATGATTGTGGCTCAGGCGGAGAAGATGAGCACGACCGAGAAGATCAGCAGGATTCCCGTAGTGGATGAATATGCAGATGTATTTCCGGATGAGATTCTAGAGTTGCCGCCTAGCCGGGATGTGGATTTCTCCATTGATCTCATCCCTGGCGTTGGGCTAGTTTCTATGGCACCATACAGAGTGGCGCCTGCTGAGTTAGCTGAGTTAAAGAAACAGATTGAAGATCTGCTTGAGAAGAAGTTCATCCGACCGAGTGCATCATCGTGGGGAGCATCGGTTCTGTTAGTGAAAAAGAAAGATGGTAGCTCCAGGTTATGTGTTGATTACCGGCAGTTGAACAAGTTAACGATAAAGAATAAGTACCTGTTGCCGAGGATTGATGATCTGTTGGATCAGTTGCGGGGAGCTGCGGTGTTCTCAAAAATAGACCTAAGATCTGGATATCATCAGATCCTTGTCAGGCCGGAGGATGTCCAGAAGACTGCTTTTAGGACACATTATGGTCACTACGAGTATGTAGTGATGCTATTCGGGGTGACCAATGCGCCGACTATATTCATGGACTATATGAATAGGATTTTCCGGCCATACCTAGATCAGTTTGTGGTAGTGTTTATTGATGATATTCTAATCTACTCTGAGAGCAGAGCATCTGAGAGTAGTGTTGGGGATTCTCAAAGAGCACCAGTTGTATGGGAAGTTATCGAAATGTGAATTCTAGTTGGAGGAGGTACAATTCCTGGGCCATGTGATCTCAGCCCAAGGAACTGCAGTTGATCCGGCTAAGATCGAGACCGTGGTGAAGTGGGAGAGGCCCCAGACAGTTTTAGAGGTGCGGAGTTTTCTGGGTTTCGCAGGGTATTATCGACGATTTGTGAAGGGTTTCTCCAAAATGGTGAGTCCCCTTATATAGCTAACGAGGAAGGATCAGCCTTTCTCATGGATAGATGAGTGTGAAGCCTGCTTTGAGGATATGAAGAGAAGATTGACCACCGCACCGATACTGGCAATCCCTGACACGACTAAAATATTTGAGGTGTACTGTGATGCCTCGTATCAGGGGTTAGGCTGTGTACTAATGCAGGATAAACGGCCTGTAGCCTATGCATCGAGACAGTTGAAGGTGCATGAGAAAAATTACCCGACACACGACTTGGAGTTAGCGGCAGTCGTGTTTGCTCTCAAGACATGGAGGCATTATCTGTATGGGGCGCAATTTCAGGTATTCAGCGATCATAAAAGTTTGAAATACTTGTTTGATCAGAAAGAGCTGAATATGAGACAGAGGCGTTGGATGGAATATTTAAAGGACTACGACTTTGAGCTATTGTACCACCCTGGTAAAGCTAACGTCGTAGCGGATGCCCTGAGTAGGAAGAGAATTCATGTATCAGCTATGATGATTAGAGAGTTAGAGTTGATAGAGCAGTTGAGGGACATGAATCTGGGGTTGGACATGGGGCCTGGACAGATACGATGCGGCATGCTGAGGATCACGAACGAGTTCCTAGATGAGCTTCGAGTGGAACAGGGTAAGGATCAGGAGCTGCAACAGATCATTGGTGAGTTGGGCACTGAGAAGAGGAAGAATTTTTGGATGGGTAGAGATGGGATTCTACGGTTTAGGGAGAGAGTGTGTGTTCCTGACAACAGGGTTCTGAGGAAGATGCTCCTAGATGAGGGGCATAAGAGTCGTCTTAGCATACACCTTGGTATGACTAAGATGTATAAGGATTTGAAAGCCTCTTTTTGGTGGACAGGTATGAAGACAGATGTGGCTGATTACGTCGCTTCTTGCTTGGTATGTCAGAAAGCTAAGATTGAGCACTAGAGACCAGGGGGTATGTTAGAGCCTCTGGACATTCCAAAGTGGAAATGGGACAACATTTCCATGGATTTCGTCACACACCTGCCGAGATCGGTGAGAGGGCACGACTCAATCTGGGTGATAGTAGACAGGTTGACGAAGTGTGCTCATTTTCTCCCAATTAATCAAAAGGTGAACATGGATAAATTGGCGGATTTGTATGTCAGGGAGATTGTCAGGTTACATGGGGTGCCAGCGAATATTATGTCGAACAAAGACCCGAGGTTCACATCGAGGTTCTGGCAGTCATTGCAGAACGCTTTGGGTACTCAGCTCAGGATGAGCTCCGCCTATCATCCTCAAACAGATGGGCAGTCTGAGCGGACCATACAGTCGTTAGAAGATCTATTGAGAACGTGTGTTTTGGACCATTTGGGTACGTGGAGTGATGTACTGCCGCTGGTAGAGTTCACGTATAATAACAGTTATCATTCCAGTATTGGAATGGCTCCCTACGAGGCCCTGTATGGTAGGAGATGCAGGACACCATTGTGTTGGCAGCAGGATGGCGAGGCAGTGGTTCTTGGGCCAGAGTTCTTACAGCAGACCACCAAGAAGGTGAGGGTGATTCAGGATCGGATGCGCGCGACTCACAACAGGCAGAAGTCTTATGCAGACAAGACGAGGAGGCCGCTTGAGTTTGAGGCAGGGGACCACGTGTTTCTTAGAGTGACTCCTATTGCAAGTATTGGTTGAACCATATCAGATCATGAGGGAACTTAAATCGAGGAAGCTGACACCTCGATTCATCGAACCATATCAGATCATAAGGAGGATTGGTCCTGCAGCGTATGAGATAGCATTACCACCACACTTGGGAAACTTGCATAATGTTTTCCATGTGTCACAGCTGAGAAAATATATAGCCGATCCTGCGCATGTACTGGAGGATGACGATGTGCAGATACGGGAGGACTTGACCATTGGAGCCAGACCGGTGAGAATCTTGGATTCTCAAGTAAAACAGTTCAGAGGGAAGGAGATCAGAACCGTGAAAATGCTATGGGATGAGGCAACTCAAGAAATGACATGGGAGATGGAAGATGTCATGAGGCGGTCCTATCCTCATCTCTTCACTGGTAAGTTCTCTTTTTTGAGGACGAAAAATTTTAAAGGTGGGAGTATTGTAAGACCCGTAGAATTTAATTAATTAAATAAATAATTAATTAATAAATGCGGGAGGGGAAATAATTATGACATTAAATTATGGTTGGTATGACCTGGCAAAGTACTAGTTCAAGTGGTTGAGAGTATTTTGGTTGTGTGAGAGGAATTGGGTTCGAGTCCTATGTATGCTAACTTTTGTGCTATTGTTTTATTATTTAAACTATGAAGTCATGTTCTGGTATGATATGATGTCTGAATTGGATATGTTAAGCATGAAACATGAATTGACATGATGGTTTGATATTGATTTGGTAATCGCATGGTTATGGGTTCATGCCTTGGAGAACTTACATTAAACTTTATTTTTTGGCACTTTTGGATTTGATTTGAATATGAAAAGGTGGAAAGGAAAACCCTAGTGGTATGGCAGCTGAGGGGTGGCTGGAAAATAGCCTTAAGGAGTTGGTGAATGACATTAAAACACCACCTAATAATTAATTTTCGTTCTAGGGCATTTAGTTAGTTTTTAGGCACACTTTAAAAGGTAAAATTAGGTTAATAGTGAAGGTTTTGCAAGCTGGAAAACATACCTAGAGAGAGAGCACGAAAATCTGAGAGCTTGTGAGATTGAGAGGGATTTTTAGGGACTGAATTGTGAGAAGGCTAAGGGAACTATTGGCGTAGGGAGGAATTCCGATCATCAAGCTTAAGCGAAGGAAAACCAGGTTAGGGGAGCTGGACTCCGTAGTTTTTACGCATATGATTAATAATGTGTAACTGTGTGGTATATTGGTTGTTTGTGTAATGTTAAATCCTTTATAATTCTGCGTTTTTGGAATTTCCAGAAACCGCCTAGCGGGTGATGAACCATCGCCAGGCGACTCATGCTATTTCGTGTGTTTTGGGTTCCTGGAAGAGGAACCGCCTGGCGGCACACTCCCGGCCTCCAGGCGATGCAAAGCGTCTTACCTATTTTCTGGGTTGCTGATGAAGCGCCTGGCGGGACTGGTTGAACCGCCAGGTGGCGCGGGGTAATTTGACTCATTCTTGGGTTTTCTGGAATTCTTGGTGGAATCTGATCGGGGCAATATTCAGTGGTGATTCTTATAGAGTGGTAATGTTGACCAACAGTAGGTATAACCACCTAATCAAAGGCTTAAATAAATGGAACAGTGTATATGAGTTAGGGTTGAATGTGTGTTCTCAGAAATCACAAATTTGGAATGTGTTATTGTGAATTGGACATAGAAATTGGTGATCAATGGAAGTATATACTGAATTGTTATGATTGTGCTAGGATTAGATTTGTATGCAATGGGAATCCATGAAGATGGAAAAGTGGTCGGGCAATGAGTGCGGGAAAATCTAGGAAAAAGTCCAGAATGTAAGCACCGCCTGGCGGCACGGGGGACTTGCCGCCAGGCACCAACGTAGTGGTAGTGATGCTGCAGGTTGAAGGGTCGTGCGTGCGCTTCAACGGGGAGAATTACCTTAGGAGGTAGTGATATTAAATATTAGGGGTCTTCCTTTATTTTGGGGTAATAGTGATTCTGAATATTGAATAAGTTGGGTGCAAGGGGGTTTAAAGAATTGATCAATTATTGGGAATGAGAGTTCAAACAGTGTAGTGGACTTGGCAACAACTTAATGGTAAAGAATCTAAGAGTATTAATAAGTTAAGAAGGGAGGAGTTTAATGTTATGATTGAATGGGTGCTGCTACCAAGTTAAGAAGTTGAGGATTGGACCTCACCAATGATAATAATCTCGTAATTATATGATACCGGGGATTGAGCAGGTGGAAATGAGGTAAGAAATTGTATAAGACATGGGCAGAAAAACCAGAAAGTGTTGTATTGTCATGGTGCCTAGCGGTGGGATGTGAACCGCCAGGCGGTAGCGAGACAACAGTGAGGTCTCGAGGTTGTGTGCGCCTGGCGGCAGGAGTGGTTCCGCCCGGCGGTCGCGGTGGGGAGAGGAAAAATAAGGCGTTGTGCGCCTGGCGGTACGCGACACCCGCCAGGCGGTCTGGGAGCTGGCAGCGCCTGGCGGCACGTGTCCCCCGCTAAGCGATTTATACTGCTGCAGCTTTGAATTTTGATTGTGTATGTATGATCTACAATGCGTCTAGTGATGCTTTAAAGGTGGGATTGCTGGTGTTCCTTGAGTTGTGGTTCGGAACGTATCCCTTTAGTTGTGGCTCGGGATAGGGGTTAAGCATGTGGTATTCCTTGAGTTGTGGCTCGGAATAGCATCTCTTGAGTTGTGGCTCGGGATGGCGGATGAACACAAGGAACCCTTGAGTTGTGGCTCGGGTTGGCGAGTGTTGTCGGTGTGAGTGTGCTGGTTGTGGCCAGTACGGATGGGTCCAGATAGATTGCCCTCCTCAGTTGTTGGCTGACGAGTTTGGTAGTCTTGGGACGATACAGACTATGTTCGTATATGGGAACTCTACCTGGCGTTCGTAAAAATTTAATTTTTAATGTCATTTTTGTTTTAATGTCATTAAGCGTAATTAAGGTAAAGTTAAGGGCCTTAGGGAGAGAGGAGAATAGGTTTTGAAACTACCGTAGTTGACTACTATGCTTGATTCTTTTATCTGCATTAAACTAAAAAATCGCAAAATAGATGTTAGTCACACTAAACTATACTACAACTAGACCAACTTTACTTCTAAGCCTTTGTACCTAAATTAAAGACTAAACTAATATGCTATTACCTGTTTATGAAATTATTAAATCTATTAAACTAGACCCTACTAATAAATACTCCTAAGGATTATACTAAAAATATGCTAAAATCACCTAATTAAGCTACTTTTGTAAAGCTAGCCTAAAAACCTAAATAAACTAATTCTAAGTTGATAATTCCAAATAACACCTTAAACTTACCTAAAACAATGCAATTAGCTAAGAAAAACTTTAGATATTAGAGACTTATTGTTGATATAAGAGGGAAAAGAATAAACATGATTAGAAATAGTAATATTTAATTGAGAATGTACTTTGGTTAAATTTATTATGATTAATCTACAAAGTTCTTGCTTTTAATTGAGAATGTATATTGGTTAATAGTGAGAACGCCAACAAATTAATTAAGAATTTACATGAATTAATTTGAAAATCTAAGACAATAATTGATAAACGATAATTCTTAGATAACCAATGAAGAATATATTTTAAAAGTAGTGGAATCAATTTATTCCCTTTATAATTATTTTTATATCCTTTTATCTTTTTCTAATATTATTTTATTTGACTAACCCCTTTTTTATAGTTTTTATATTTACTAATTTATTAGGATTCAATTTTGTGTTCATTGTTATATGACTTAGGGTTAACTTTATCTTTTCTATTTTGTTGGTTACTATCTTAACAATATTGATGTTGCTATAGTTTAGTAGTATTAATTTGTTCGCGTCAATGACAACATTATCAAATTTGGGTTGCTGCCAATACTGCTAACCTTAGTGGATATGTACCACCATCATATAATAAATTGAGAGGTCCTCTGCTTGAGAAAGGAAAAAGTCATGTAGAAAATCTTTTACAGCCTATAAGAAATTCATGGAACTAGAAAGGTGTGACAATTGTTAGTGATGGGTGGAGCAACCCTCAAAGAAGACCTCTTATCTATTTTATGGCTATCAATGATAGTGAACCAATGTTTTTGAAATCAATAGATGAATATGGTGAGATAAAGGACAAGGATTTTATTGCCAAACACATGAGAGATATAAATATGGAAGGTGGACCAAAAAATGTGGTACAAATTATAACTAACAATGCAGTAGTATGTAAGGCAGCAAGTATGATCATAGAATCATAATTTTCTTCAATCTATTAGGCTCTTTGTGTAGTGCACACCTTGAATCTTGCATTGCAAAATATTTGTGCAGCAAAAAATACAGAAAGAAATAGTGATATTTGTTGCAACCTAAATTGTGACGGAACGATGAACCAAGAAGAAATTAGTTTGAAAATAGAGATTTGAAATCACCACCATAGTTTATTCGGAAAAACTATGGAAAACAATAATGATAAAACAAAGTCCGCAAAAACTAGATTTTGGATTCAAGAGTCGGTTACGCGTAGGGAAGGTATTAGTAACCTACTGCGTCCATCCAAAGGTCATACCTATAATTAAATTTGCAAAAAGATGTGTTTGTTTTAAAATATTTATTTTTCTAAAAAATAAGAAATTATTTACCAAAAATATTTTTTGAGTAAAAATGACCCGGCAAGAGTTAACCTTAGTCCTATGTATTCTCATTAAAAATGAGAAATCAAGACTACGTAGTTCTTTGAAAAAACTATTTGGAAATGATTTTTTGAAAGTGAATCCAACAAGGTTTGACCTCGCTCCTACGTATTTCCATTCACAATGAAAAATCAGGATCACATAACTCTTTGGAAAGACAATTTGGAAAATTATTTGATTTTTGGAGGTGAACCCGAATCAGGGATCATGTAGTTCTTCATAAAGATTTTCCGAATTGTTGATTTGATTTTGTTAATTTTTGAAATTTTTCTTTTCATATTTTTACACTTTTTGAAAATGAGTATCATACACTGTGTGCGACTGAGTCGACACCAAAAACATTTTTTATAATTTTTGTATTTTGAAAATAAGTGTCGTGCAACGTGAGAGGTTGAGTAGACACCAATTTTTTTTTTATGTTTTTTATATTTTGAAATTGAGTTTCATGCGACGCGAACGATTGAGTAAACACCATAAGGAGCAAAAGACCCTAAATTGCCTAACCATCTCATTCTCTTCACTTTTCAGAAAAACAACCCTTTCCCTCTCTCAAAACAGCAATCGTGCTCTGCTAGGGTTTGGTCCCGATCTTGGTCAAGTAACTCAACCTCGTTTTCCTGCTCCATGTAAGTTATTCTCAAGCTCATACCTCTCCTCTCTAGTCATATATTCACATTTCTAGTTAGAGTTTCTTAGTAAGCTCGTTTTAAAATCTATTCCACTATCTTTCCAGCTCTAGAATCTACTCTTAGGGCTATTGTGCTCGACTGTGTGGGTGTCGAAGTCTCTTGTTAGCTCTTTCCAGGTAAGGGAAGCTAGGGCCTTTTGTACTTTCTGTAAATCTGCCTATTTTCAACTTCGTTTCATATTTGTATGGCTTGTGTGCTATTGTGAACGTATGGAATACCTTAATATGTTATTTGGATGTGTATGTATGGCTGATGCAAGGAAAACTTTTATGTTATATTAGAGTGAAATGTGTATACAAGGTCGTTATTAAAATAAAATGTAGGCATATTATTTAATATGGTCCCGTAGAAAATATATACAACATGAAATTGATGTTAAAATTTTTAAATAGAAACATATGTAGATATAACACATGTATATTATATTAAAATAAAATAAAATGCGTATCCACTGCTCGTTGTTAAAGTAAAATGTAGGCATATTGTGTAATATGATCATGTATAAATTAAATACAACATGAGATTGACGTTACAATTTTTAAATAGAAACACATGTATATATAAACATTTGCATGTTATATTAAAATGAAATGTGTATGCATAGGTCTTTATCAACGTGAACTGTAGGCATATTGTGTAATATGGTCCCCTACAAAATATATATATATATATAACATGAAGGTTATTTTAAATTTTTTAAATAGAAACACATGTTGATATAAACACATGTATATTATATTGAAATAAATGTTGACTGGGAAACAACAACACAAATAATATAACATAGAATGTGGCAAATATAATTTCACCTAACTTGCAAGAATCTATAAGGAGCAACTATATATCAAAGAACAACAATAATAAATCACCACAATCACAAATAAAGACACCAAGATTTTTAACGCAGAAAATTTCTCGAATCAAATGGTAAAAACCATGAGTCGTCCAAAACAAAGAAATAGCTCCACTATGATCAACAAGAGTAAAAATAAGTCTCAATCAAATGCACAAATTAGTTCCAACACCTAACCAAATAGAAAAACAACAAAACTTTCAAATAGAGAAGAACAAATAGATGAAAAACCTATAAAATTACTACTACAGTGCGAAATTAATTTCTCCCAAGTCAAACAACGTATTAACGATCCGATCAGTCAGAATGAACAATGTGTTCCAAACCTGCTGTAAAATGTTCAGCATGATCCAAAATTGAACCAATCTGTAGTGCTGATTTTATGGTGGCAACTCTATGAAAAACGTGAACAAATGTTTCCCTCTGTAATGCTTTGCCATAATAACATAGGCTGAAATGAATGTATATTATGAGTGCATAGTAACAGATGATAGCAAAAAAATTAGCAAGCTAGTAGAGAACCAACACTTACCATACTCAAGCAAATTCCACAAACCCTGCAGTTGAAATAAAAAAACCCCCCAAAACCATAACCTATATCAACTATTGGAACATGACAGCATTTTAATAGCAACCAAACTGACAACAGACCCTAGGTCTTAGCATTGGAAAAGTGAGAGCATGGATGTGGATGCAAGTGCATAATTGATGAAAATGTAATGAATCTAGATGAATGAGATATGAATGAAGCTGGAAACTTAATGTGATGGCAATAACTATTCAACAAATGGCAACATAGAATATTCAATAACATTATCACAGGTGGACTTAATGCAAAGATGAACTCAGTGGGATGTACATGTATAAATGTGATGAAGAACCTTTGTGAATGGTGAGGAAAAATGAATAAAATACGCGGATGCAAAATTGGCATGAGAACATGCTGCTGCAGACCAAAAATAGTGTCAAAAATTATATTAATTTATACACTGGTATACACTGTAGAGTTCAGAATATGGCTGCAAGAAGATGGGACAATGGCAGCAGAGAAACAGATCACAAATGCAGTAGAAGAAATGAATGAAAGGAGAACCACATTCAACTTATGCACATGAAGGCAACGCAACTTTCATAGCAGAATAAACTTATAGACCAAATCAAGACCTAGCTGTAGTGAAAACATGAAGTGAGATGCCTATATTATGTAGAATCTATTTAGCAGAAATGATGTAGAATTTTGGACTGTGGTGGCAAATTCCAGATATGTGACAACAGCAGCACTAAAATGAGTGCGGATATGGTATGCAAATACAAGATAAGCTTATGAAAATGCAAGTTGAAATTATCTAAAGCATTCTAATGTGAACGTGAATGAGAGCATGAATGCAACACTAATCTAGATGACAATATGCATGAGACCCTATGGTACCATAATTGGGTCTATGATAGCATGAAAACGTGGATGCACAAAACCTAGCATGATAATGAATCAATCAAGCCCAGCTAGTGACAATAAACCAAACAAATTAAAAAATTTCCTTGGCGTAAAATTTTGGGACTGTAACACCCCAAATTTTGGGATGTCACGGATAGTTAGAAAATGAACACGTTTGGCGTAAAAAGTATTAATAAAAAAATTATAATTTAATTTAAATTTCATAATTCAAAACGCCACTTTGTCAAAAACTTCCAATAACATTTGGAATAAAAGAAAATTACATATTTATAGTATCTGATTTATAACAACTAAATAACTTATAAAAACTCCCGAGTCCACCCCAGTCTCTCGTCAATCTACTCCATGCCAAAAGTATCTGCATTATCATCTGCTCCTGTATAACACATACGTTATACAATCATCGCACATACAACAAACATACAAACAACAAATAGGGGTAAGCTAACCATAAACAATGATATTCATAAAAGACATTCGTAAATAAAACATGTCCAATAATACTCAACGTCACATTCAATTAACACGGAAACTTTATGATCACAATCCAACCTTGGTTTGAACACACAAACCCCAAATCCAAACAATCATACTAAACCAAACATAGCATCACATTCATCTAAAATCTTCATTAGATTCCACCAAGAGCTTTCAAGCAAGGCAAAACACTATCAACATGCAACACATGAGAATTTCATATTGCCAACAAAATACTCACCATCACATCATGCATGGTAAATAAAATTCCATAGCATAAACCCATCAACTTTTCAAATAATACATTCATACAACGACCCCAACGAGTGACATTCATTCAAACACAGTACAACATCACACACAATTAATTATCCTCAAACCACCGCTTCAACTACATAACCATGCAACCCATACAAACCAAGAAAAACCACTAATCACATAACTCATTTATTCACGTCACTCTCCCACATGAATCATAGCCTTGCACACCTTCATGCCTCAACATCCTCACTTACATCTCTCTCTCTTGAAAATAACTCATTCTTATAATTTTATTCAATCCAACTTAACAACACATTATGCAAACGATTTGGTATTTTAGAAATAAAACTGCAGCTTGTGTAAAACTCCAAAAATTATGTATTTATATTCAAATTAAAGATGATTGAATCAGGAATCAAATGCAACAATAACCAACTTAATTGATTAACTATAGAGAAAGTTATGCACCAAACAAGCAACAAAGGTCAATGTTGTCCACAACAAAACTACAAGAACTTTGCGATAAAAACTGCTCTCACTACAGAGCTCTGATTCAAGATCCGACCAGTCAAAGTCAAGAACTTTGTGTTAAGAATCAGCTGTTAAAATTTCAGATTGATCCAACGGTTAAAGAAGTAGTAACCTTCACTTTATGAAAAGTGTGCAGTGTAGGAAAATGATAAAAAGTGAACCAAAAGAAAAGGAACCTGCAAGGTGTGTTACGAAACCAGTTTTGAAACAGACAAAACATTATTTGATTCCATTCCCTCAGCCCCACAATAATGCTAAGAGAAAAAAAGAATGAGAAAACATTCCAGCATTGTAAAAGAGAATGAAACAAATACCAAGAAAATAAGAGAAGAAAACAAGGTTGGCTTCCCCTACTCTACACATGCATACTTTTCAAGTTTCATTCATCAAGTAAAAAAAAAGAAAACAAGAGAAGAAAGCAACAAAAAAAAAGCAAGGTTGGCTTCCCCTACCTGGTTCTTCAACACTCCATAAACATTTTCCTTCAATCTAATTTTTCCCGGGTCTTACAGTGACAACATCAAGATTGCTACTCAAATGCAAAGAAACTGGAAAACAAATTGCATGGAATAAGGAATTCAACCAAAACAAAAATAGAAACCTGAATCAAACTATTTACTACAGAAAATTAAAGCAAGATAGTGCAGGTAAATTGGCACATAATCTTAAACAACAGAGGAAATGAAATCAGAATCACAAACTACAGAATCAAACATGAATGTGAAAGTTGTTTTAGGGATCAAACAAGGATCCTTTTGCACTTAAGAAGACATCTCGTGAATGTGTGCCCACTTTGGAGTAACTTGGTTCCCAAAAGGAAACATTGAATTGTGCATTGTAAACCATGTTTAAACCACTAAATTAGAGACAAAGATTGAATTATGATGAAATCACAAGCATGAAAGCAATAATTAGAATTAAAGCACTCGGAAAATAAAGACTACAAGGCATAAAATGAAATTGAAGAGTAAACAAGCATAACACAAAAACTTAGGAGTAGAATTTGAAACTGAAAAACAAAGTGTATTTCATTAGAACTGAAGAAAAATTAAGATAAATAGAAGTATAAGAATTGAATTGGTGCAAGGAATCTAACTTAGATTAGCCCCGACCACTTTGTGCTCTTGGTTGATCCAAGTATAGCTACTTCGCACACTAGGGAATACTAAGTCTCGCTGACCACACAGAGATGGCTTTGCCAAACAACTTCTGTTAGACAGGGGGGTTCTAGAGGTGCGTGGCACCTGACGACGTGTTGTTTCCATTAGGTGGTCGGGAACCATTTTTCGCTAAGCAATGCGAGCGAGGAGTTACGCGTTAGTGTAGAATTGGATGATGAAGAGGATTCTACACGACTTTGGATGGAGGTCTTGAGGTTTCTTTGTTGGGGCCAAGTTTTGAGTGTAGCTTGTATTGGGGTAACACGTGGCCACTCGAGGTTGTAGCCTGGTGGTTTTGGAAGTCCAGTGGAATGTGCGAGATCATGGCTCGTATGGATGGATTCTGGAAGATTGCCCTCCTCGGTGTTGGCCGACGAGTTTGGTAGTCTTGGGACAAATACGGACTATAGTTCGTATTGGGGAACTCCACTTGGTGTTGCAGATTGTGGTCGTGACAAAGTCATTCCCACATGTGGACTATAGGTGGTGGCCTGTAGTCGGAGGGACGAGTAGACACTTGTGGCAACAAGGATCAATCAATGTAATCATCAAAGGGTGTAGAATCAAGAGACGTCCAGAGGAAAATGTGAATGGTTTGGGTGGTTTGGGTATGCGATTTGAGGGTATCAAAAGTGTTGGGGGTTTTAATTTGTTATTATAATGTACCTTATGATGTATTTTTTATTTTAAGCTCACCCTATCTATGTGTTTGGCGACGATCATGTAACTCGTTACATGGGAGTAGATGTTGATACAAGTGAGCATGTAGATACTTAGAGCCAGAGTGGGGCCAACATGTGAGTTTTTATATGGAAATATTTTATGGATTTTTTGGATCATTTTTGTAATCAATACTATGAATCATTTTATATTTTTAAGAGTTGAACTCATTTTTGAATTCTGTTTTTGGTGTGTAAAAAGTAAAGTTTTAATTTTTCTCACATTTTGGGGAAAGTACTTCATGAATAAATGCAATTTATTAATTTTTTATTATTTTAATATTTAAATGAATAATATCCAGTTAGGATGTTACAATTTGACCAATGAAGTAGTGCCATATGATCATAATCTTTTCGCTCAAATCCTATGCACCATCATCTACCTGGAGTCCATGTCAAACCACCACTACAGCTCGCTTGAACCATGCACTACCACAGCCTCGCCAAGCACCCGCATTAGTTCGAACAACCACTGCAATACCTCATCCACGCGAGTGCAATGCACATCTCACCAGTGACGCACAACAGCAACTCCAAGTGCTGCCAAAAAATGCGAACCATTGTTCATGAACCATGGAAGTCCACGCAGCAACCAACACGTTTTGCTTCTGCACCTTACCACGCTTGCGACAAAACCACATCACGAGCAAACCACGCCACCACCAAAGCTCTCCAAACTTGGTGAGAACGACGAACATCAATAGCCATTGCAGTAGCAAAATCTGCACCTTGCCATCCCTTGGGGAAACAACCTTGAGAGAGAGAGTGTGTGCGCGCGCGTGTGTGTGTGTGTGTTGCCATGTGTCAGCTTCTCATGGGGCAGTCAACTGGGCAAGGATAGCCAAACAGTCAATTCTGGTCAAAAATCTAGTCAAAGTTGGTCAAATAGTCAAAAAAGAGAGGGCATAATTGGAAATTAGATAGAAATTAAGTTGTTGAATAATTAAAGATTTTTAATTAATTATCTTTGGTATATCTCAAATTATCAATAGAGAAAATCTTCCAAATATTTTAGAAATTGATAAAATATGTTAATTATTTGAGAGATATTATATCAAAAGATAAAAGATTTCAGCAACAGAAAATATAAGATTCAAGTCCAATCAAAGCCTGTATAAAGAGACTAAGGGAAAGCAGGAAGGGGGAAGCTTAACACTTTGGAGTTTAGGAACCCTCAGGGGGACCTAATTCCATTCTCTCTCTACTTTCTTCTATTTTTATTTTACTTTTTCATTTCATGGAGGGCTAAGCTTCAAAGGTTAGTTCCACTATAATTTCTTAATTGGATTTTGAGGTTAGAATAAATTTGTTTTTTTCAATTCTTGTATTTATTTTCACCTATGTCTTTTGGTTCTTAATCTAATAAAAGTAATGATTTTTACATTGTGGCAAGTTTGCACAATATTAAATCTACATAACATAAAATGATATGAGTCTAAGGGTTTTTAAATTGTAATTGAGAGGTTACTTTGGTTAAATTTATAAACTTTCATATGATTGAATGAGTTTTTGCTAATAATTGAGAAGTTACTATGATTAGAGGTGAAAACTTTAATTAAAATTAATCAAGATGCTACTTTGGTTAATTAACTTTTTACTAGATATAAGAGGTGAAAGAATAGACATGATTAGGCCTAGTAACATTTAATTGAGAAGTTACTTTGGTTAAATTTACTATGGATAATCTATAAAGTTCTTCTTACTTTTGATTGAGAAATTATTTTGGTTAAAAGTGAGGACGCTAACAAATTAATTGATTAACTTGAAATCTTTAACAAAAAATTAATCACAATAATCTTTAGGAAACCAAAGATGTATTTTGAAAAAGTAATGGAATCAACCTATTTTTTTTACTATTGTTTTTATCTCTTTTCAATTCTATTTCTTTCTTTAATTTATCTTAATCCTCTTATAACTAGACTAACTATTTTGTATAGTTTTTATAAGAACTAATTTGATAAAAGGCAATTCCATTTTCCTTGGGTGACGACTTTGGGTTGCTTTACCCTTTCTATTTTGTTGACTATTTTCTTAACAATACTGAAGTTGTTATAGATAAGTAGTATTAATTTGATTGCGTCAACGACAATTTTATCACTCACCGCTACAACTTCTATGCAAGCTACCACGGTCCATGGACCACCATGCCAGCCACCACACTCCACATAAGGAAAAGTAACACCAATGAAGTTAAAATATTCAAAAAAAAATACTAGTTGGGTTGAAAATTACTTGAAAACTTTCACCTTTTGTCGAAAAGGGCGATACACTGAGGATTGAGAGGAACGGTATGAAGAGGGAGAAATTGAAAACCGAAAAGGAAGACCATGAAGAAGTAAAAAAATAAAGAAGACTATGAAGAAGAACAAAGAAAACTCAACCTATTGACTTTCAACAACTACAAATCCATGAAAACACAATGTTTAACACAAAAAGAAATAAAAAAAAATCCAACCTTTTATGAAGAAGAAGAGAAATCTGAACTTACACTTTTAAAAAATACTAACACACGGAGACACCATCTCCAACAGAAAAAAAGTAAAAAAAAAAAAAGTGAAGCCTTTCACGAGGAAGGAGAAGGATACATGAAGAAGAAGAAGAATGCATGAAGAAAAAGATGAAGAATGAAATAAAAAAAATTGAAACCTTCGTGAAGAAGAAGAAGAAGGATGGAGAAACCATTTTCAACACAAAAAACCTCAAAAAAACTAAAGCTTTAATGAAGAAAGAGTAAGAGCACATCTAAAAATGACTTTCAAGAAGTAAAAATGAAGATAATAAAAAACCAAGAAGAAGGAGAACTAACCTTGAGACCGAAGGGTTTTTTTCTAGTTTTGTAAAATTGCCTTTCCATGGAAGAAGAAGACTGAAAATAACTTTTCTTGGAGAAAAAGAAGAATAGTAATTATCTATTAGCCAATACGTCAATCAATTTTAAGGAGCCATTAAATGTAGAATCATTCAAAATTTTATCACCATTCACGAGCCAAAACACAACAACATCAAAAAGACAAAAAAGAAACCCTTCATTTTAGACACATGTCAACAAATTGCAATGTCTATTTCAATAATTTTATTATTTCTTAGATATATAATAGACGTTTGTACATGTGTCATAAGAAGAAGTTATTTGAAAATTTTGGGAAATGACCAAATACACACAATAATGAACACATGTCAATAAATTGAAGAGGAGTAATGAAGTAATTTCATTAATGGTTAGTTTTCTTAATTATATAGTTGCCAACACCCAATTTCATCCGGGTGACTAAATAATAAATAAAATAAAATAATTTTTTTTATTAATAATAATCTTATTTTTCTTATTTCCTAAACAACTAATTTAAATATATAATATAACATAACTAAACATTTTTTAAATAGAAAAGTAAACGAAATAGAAAAAGATAAGAAAAATATTTTTATAGAGAAAATAAGTTTTTAAAAGATAAACGCAAAAAACATAAAAATAACTTTTATGATTAAGAATTAGAATAAAAAAAATTATAATAAAATAATAATAATAATATATTGAAAATAGAAAAATAGTTTTTAAATAATCAAAATAGTTTTATAAAATAAATTTGAATTTAAAAAAATGGAAAAAAGATAACGGTACAAAAAATATAAAAATATTAATTTTAAAAAAATATATTAGACTAATAAGTATATAAAAAAACTAATATAAATAAAAGAAAATAAAAAGATATATATATATAGTTTCTACTAAAGAAAGAAATAAAATTGAAATTAGGAAAAGTAAGAATTTGTTTTTCAAAATAAGTGGTTATATGTTACCGTTACTCAACTACATCCTCCTTATACTCCTACAATCTAGATTCTCTCGCCATTTCTCTCAACCTCTGCACACAGTAAATATCTTAAACGATGCTAAAAGAATAGAAAAAAGGTCTCAGGATCTCATGGTCTCTTACGCTCGTTCCTCGAGTTCTTTTTTCTTTTCTTTCTCCGCTTCATTAAAGAAGGGTTTTCACACAACAAATAACGATACATTTCTCCTTTATCCACTGTCATCTTCTTCCCAAGGTCAATAAGATCCTTTTTGGATCTCACTCTCATCACCCTTCATTAACGATCATTCTAGAACAACTCACACTAAGGGATCACACACCATGATACCAAACACAAAGAAAAAGCACCTGAAAAATACTTCTTGGAGAACCAAAGCCACCAAAACATAGAGCTTTGAGAAGATAAGAGAGATACACTTGCAAATATTATTTTGATTTTGAAAAGCAAAAATCATAAAACAGGTGTGAAAAAAATCCAGGTTTTTCTTTCTCCTTTTATATTTACTTGTGATATTTATATGAGATCATAGCACCGAACATATTGATTGTTTTTTTTTCTCTTTTCCTTCTCTTACACTAAAGCTTGAACTTGTCATGGCATTGTATGTGCATGTTCTAACTATTATTGTTTTTATGAAATTGCCTCTTATAATGTGGGTTTGTTATGTCAAAAGAAATGGTTGGTTGTGTAATATACGAAATTTGGGATGGGCTTTATTGTCATTAATATTAGATGAAAGTTGCATATGTGTGTTGACATAAAGGTGTCAAAGAAACATAAACCTTATATATATATATATATATATATATATATATATATATATATATATATATATATATATATATATATATATATATATAAATCTCTGTAATTGAAAGCTTGTTTTGGTACGTTAGTTTATTAATCAAAATCTTTTATACTTTTTCCTTAATTTCTTTTATTAGAATGCGAGTGTTGATTTTAATGGTAATATAATATGCTGCTAATATTAGATGTTTCAAAATAACGCACAAGATGCACACTAAACATGAATACTAGAATAAAGAATTTTGAGATAGTTATTGAATAATAAATATGTTCAGGCATTAGTTGAGAAAATTTTATTTTTGTTTGGTGGTATTCTTTTCTAAAAGAGATATATAATATTTTACAAAAATTATCAATTATTTATTTTGTTTTTTATAGATATATCACATAACATTATTATCATTTGAGCCACGAATTTGCTTGATAATTAAAATTTCAAAATTCTCATTAATTATCATGTTGGGTCTCAAACTTGCTTGATAATTTGATAATTAAAATCTTTCAAAATATTTTCATAACATCAATTATCACGTTAAGTCTCGGACTTGTTTGATAATCATTATTTTCATGACATTAATTATCATGTTGAGTCTCAAACTTACTTGATAATAAAAATTTTCATAACATTGATTATCATGTCGAGTTCCAGACTCGCTTGATAATCATTATTTTCACAGCTTTAATTATCATGTTGAGTTCCAAACTTGCATGATAATCATTATTTTCATAACTTTAATTATCATGTCGAGTCTTGGGCTCGCTTGATAATCATTATTTTCATAATTTAATTATCATGTTGAGTTCCAAACTTGTTTGATAATCATTATTTTCATAACATTAATTATCATGTCGAATCTCGGACTCGCTTGATAATCATGATTTTTCATAACTTTAATTATCATGTCGAGTCCCAGACTCGCTTGATAATCATTAATTTTTGTAACTTTAATTATCATGTCGAGTCTCAGACTCGCTTGATAATAATTACTTTCATAACTTTAATGCTCATATCGAGTCCCAAACTTGTTTGGTAATCAGTAATTTTTATACTTTTTAATTATGTTGTTGGTCTCAAACTTGCTTGATAATTACTTTTTACAACTTACAAAACCTTTCTAAAACAATTCGAGTTTACAAACCCTTCTTTCTTTTCTTAATAGTATTTTTCATTTAGAACTACGTGATCCCTGATTCTCCATTCTAATTGGAGATACGTAGGAGCAAGGCTAATCCTTGTCGGGTTCACCTTCAAAAAATCACATCTTTCTAACATAGTCTTTTATTTAGAACTATGTGATCCCTAATTTTCCATTCTGAATGAAAATACATAGGAGCGAAGCCAAGTCCTTGTTGGGTTCACCTCCCAAAAATTTAAAATGTTCTTAAGATCTTTTTTCCAAATAGTTTTTAAAGAACTACATAACCCTGATTCTCCATTCACCAGTGTAGTAAGGGCTTTTTGCCCAGGTTATTTTCCTCATTTTGCCTCGGGTCTGGAACCGGGGCATATTGGGGTGAGGCCAAAAGGTACCTCTTTTGGCCTCGGTTGTTACCCGAAGCCATAAAGTCCCTTTTATGCCTCGATTCTAAATGAACCGGAACCATAGGTAAAAATATTTTTTTTTAATTAAATTTTTCGCGAGACATGTCCCTCTGCACGTTCTTGATGATAGGTTTAACGGACCTTCGCGTCACCACCGTCATCCGCCTCGTTCTTCTTCTCTTCTTCCTCCTCCTCTGCCTCCTCCTCCTCTTCCTCTTCGCCGGAAAAATCTGTCACCGACCGTCGAACCGCAAGAGCTTCCCTGCAATACAACATCACACCGAATCAGAACCCCCATCCCAGCACAAAGCTCTCATATTTCATCTTCCCCAATCGTTCACACCCAAGAACAAATCAGAAATAGAGAAATAGAGAGTCAGAGTCTCGGACAGAAGCGATCGTTGTCGCGACGGCCGGAGGGCTGCTTTCCTTGGTGCTCGCGGACCTAGTCTCGGTGGTTGGCGTGGTGGCATCGAGTCGCAGGACCTAGGACGTTTCTCTCGTGCGGAAGAAGAGAGTTAGGGTTTGGAGACGAATGTGCGCCGGCGTGAATCATTGACGTAGTCCCCGGCGGGCAGGGCCGCGCAGCCGTGAGAGGGATTAGGGTTTACGTTGCGTTGTCAACCGTGAAGACTGTAGCGGCAGCGGTTCCGAGGGTGGCGGAGACTCTGCGTCGTCCGATGACTGCTGCGATGAGGATTCGTTAGCCATTTCTGATTCTCTATTAAATATGAAGTTGATGATACTCAGAAATGGAAAAAAAAAAAAAAAGTTTCAGAGGTTGCATTTGAGAGTGCGCGCAGAGGGGAAGAGTGAGGAGAGTGTTCATTTTGAAAGGGTGAGGGTCAGTGCTGTCGCAGAGAGAGATGGAGCAGCGGCGCGCGAGGAAGAAGTAGAGGAGTTCGTGCCCTAATTAAACTATATGGCCTCGGTTCAATTAATAACCGAGGCATATAGCCCTACTTGGTCCCGATTCAATGCCACCCGAGGCCAAAGACGTAACTGTTAGTGGCATTTTTGAAATTTCTAGCCACCTTTTTGGCTTCAGGTCTATTCAACCGAAGCATATAAGGACCTTTTGGCACCGGTTTTTTTTGAACCGAAGACTATAACCCCTTTTGGCTTTGGGCTTTTCTTGAACCGAGGCATAAAAGTTGCCTGGAATTGCAAAAATGCCATCGCGCCATTATATGCTTCGGTTCCTTACCAACCGAGACCTATAAGGCGAGGTAAAAATGCAATTTTGCACTAGTGATTGCGAATGGAGATACGTAGGAGCAAGGTCAATCCTTGTCGGGCCCAACTAAAACTTTCAATAATATTCTCTTTAATATATTGTATTTGTTTGTTTGATTGATTTTTGCGGGAAACTAAATATTTTAAAAATTGCATTAATTTTGCACACTTAATTAAAATGAACAATCTCTGGATGGACGATGTGGGGTGTTAATACCTTTCCACACGTAACTGACTCCCGAACCTAAACATGGTTTCGAAGACTAAAATCTTTAAGGTTTTTCTATAGTTTTCCTTAATAAACTATGATGGCGACTCCTTTGTTATTTTAAATTAATTTTTTTGCCATCCCGTTGTTGATCTCCTAGCAAGCGTACCAAAAATCAACTATAGTATAATGATTTTAAGTAAGAGTGTCGAACCCACGAGGAACAAATTCAGTTAAAATAGATAGATATCTCAATCAGCTTATGTACAAAGATTTTAATTTTTATTTATCATTGACTATTGCATAAAATTAATACAGTAAAAGCGGAAAATTTTAGAAAAATTCAGTAAAAGAAATTGGGATTGAATTTCATTTATCTCCCTTGTCTATAATTTGGATGAATATAATACACAACATTTGGAAATACCAATATTGATGCAACACCCAAAAATCATTTATACTGATCCCTCGCATATAAAATTCATAAGATTAGTTCCCTAAATATTGATTCCTCGCATATTCAGCAAACTATCCAGCATTATGGCCGAGTGTTATAAAGCAATTGATATATTGATATCTATTCCTCGCATCATAGTATATCAAATATCATTGTTCAAATCAGATTTTCAGAAATACTTTCCAGTCATATCTAAAAATAAAAATCAGGAAATTTATTGATCAGATAGAATCAAGCATTAAGAGCAGAACAATAATACCAATATTGAGTAGAAACAGAAATGTTATATATAAACATCACTAGATTACATCCAAGTTCGAGTCGATTACATTCAATCCCAAGGAAAGAGATTAGTCATTCATGGTAGCCATCAAAATCCTAAGAGATAAAGAAGAAGAAGAAGAAGAAAATGAGGAATTGTGTGCTCTTCTTCGTGGTCCAGCTCTCAGATCCATTTTTCTAGTTTTTCTCCCCACTGGTTTCCTTTATGAACTTCCAGAATATATATACTGCATGAGATCTCACTTAGGCTAGCTGAATCTCGCTTGGGCGAGATAAAGTACTTCACGCTGAAGAAAGGGTCTCGCATGGGCGACCACATTCTCGCTTGGGCGAGAATTGCAAAATACACGGGCTTCTTCACGAACTCTCGCTTAGGCGAGTGCAGGCTCGCTTGAGTGAGAATGGCGGCAAGTGTCTCGCTTAGTCGAGATGACTTTGGCTTGAGCGAGACTGTTCTGTCTTGAGCGAGACTCCTTTGATTTGAGCGACCTGTTGCACATTTCCTTCCATTTCTTCTCTGTTTCTTGATTTCTCTTTTGCTCTTCTTAAGTTCTTTCTTCCTCTACTTTAATTTACTTGAAAAATAAACAAAATACAAACAAAAACTTGGAAGCTTGTGATTGAAGGTCATTTTTCCTAGATTTAGGGAGAATCAACATGACATAAACACAAATTACAAACAAAAGTGCCAACATTTCACATGAAAATTACTCATTTTTGGCACCTATCAACTCCCCCCAACCCAGCATCTTGCTTGTCCTCAAGCAAAGTAATATGATTTAGAAACTATTCAAAACTAAAACTTTGAAATTGGTTATTGAGAAATCATTTTCACAGTTCCTTACCAGACAACATTTGCATTCCAAACTACAAAATCAAAATCAGAAGCAAATGGTGAATCCAATTATCAAACAACAATAAGATAAGAGTGCAAACAATTTTTCAGGAAAACCAGTTCTAAGAACAAATGATTCTAACCAAGGAAATTCTCTCTTAAATCTCACAGGCATGTGTTTCTCTCATTTTCCACTAAAATTGAACAAATCAAAATTGCTAGTAATTTTCAATCCAACCACAAGCGCACAATCAACATGGATCTTAAGGTCTTTTCAAGGTTTTTCAAGAATTATGGATCTTAATGAGTCTAAGCTTTCAAGAATTATGGTTTTTCAGGATAACAAAAGCACAACTTTAGAAAAGAGAGCATAGATACATTGTAAACCCAATTTCATTTCTACTCTCAATTCAGACCTCAATACACATTCATAATTCACTCTCTTTTTGTTCTTTTCTTTTCTTTCTCTCTCTTTTTTTAGTGAATTATAATACTCAACCCTTTTCTTTCTAGAGTGAAATTCCACCAACCAATTACCCTTATAGTTGAATAAAATACACCTATGCTTTTTATCCGTAAGTGTGCAAAGGAAAGGATAATAATTCAAGTTAAGGTTAAGGTGCATAATTCAAACAATTAGGCTCAATTGGGCTATTAACGAAGGATGATTAGTTATAGGTTGGTTATTTGGCATTGCATTATACAAATTCAATCAAAAATTACCTTAATCATTTCCATGCTTCTAATGTGATGTTATCAAAATGAAAACTCAAGCAATATCAACTTGACAACAACAGTGGAAACACTTAAACTCTTTATCGATTTACACACTCACTATGTTTTCTGTTTTATTTCCTTGGTCTATCATTTGTTGTTATAATTGATTGTCTTGACTAATTATCCAGCACTAATATCCTAATACTGTTTACTTATGAACTCAACCAAAATTTTCCTCTTTCTCCTTTGTGTTCAATTCACTCAGTTATTCTAGACTCAAGATACTTACAAAAATCAGATTTCTCTGTAACCAATTTTCTTAAGAAAGATTTTCAAAATGATTCCCAAAAAAATTTAGTTGTCTCTAAGTATTATGTGCAAAATATTCAGCAAAAAGTAAAGTTAAGCAGTTAATCCTAACTAAATAGATAAAATAACCACATTCTAACCAAAACAACTAAAAAAAAACAGAGCATTACTAATTATTGTAGAGTACTTAAAATAAATAAAAAAATAAAGAACAGCAAAATCGTATTTATAGAGATCGGTGTTGTGTATCAATCTCCCCCTATCTCTATATCAAAATCAATCTCCTCATCAAGGTCCACTTCATCCATCTCAGCAGCAAAGTCATCTCTGTTCGCAACTCTTAACGGTCCCTCACCTACAGCAAGTCCACTCCCCCCTGGGAAAATAGGACTGTCCCCAGGCCACTATAGATATGTAAGGAGTTCTGGTGGAGTCAAGCCTGGGTAAGATCTACGAACATTATGATAGAGGTATTCCTGAAGGTGGAGTTGTCGTCTATGAATGGAGACATTCTACTGGTGGGAGTGTTCCATTTGCAACTGCAAGTACCTTATTTTCTCAAGTAAGTCATCATTCACGTTGAGTTGAGGTTGTTGTGCGGGGTCTGTTTGTTGTTCTTCATCTGCTGGTTGTTCCACAGCTTGTTGTTCTAACTGTGGCTCTTCTAGATGCTCCAATTTCGTTGGGGTGGGTACAAAAGTGTTCAATGAATTTCTTGGAGATGGAGGGTCGTATCTTTTCAGTTAATTCCACCTCCACACCTTGATCTTGGCAAAGAGTTGTGATTAAAGCCGGAAAGCCCAAGGCACCTTTTGCCTTTTCATTCCTTTTATTGACTTCATACCTCACAAATTTATGGATTTCTTAAAAAATAATGGTGGCCACATCAACAGTGATATCTAACCTCATTATGCAATAAAGGAGATTGCATCTAGGCACATTCAAGTTTGACACATGGCTAATGGGCACTATGTTTGCTAGTAAAAATGTCGTCCAGACTTGGGCTAAGGTGTTCATATCCCCTCTAAGTTTTCTGAGAGGATTTCCAGTGGGCCCGACTTGATAGGATCTGTTGGGAGTGCATATAGGCGTGCAACCTCCATTTCATCATAAGGTTCCTAACTCCTCCTTTTTCTTGTGAAATCACAGTGTTGCCCTGGTTCTAGTGTCAATGGATTACCAAGGAATTCATTGATGGTTGCTCGGTCATAATTGATCCACCTACCCCTAACTTTAGACCGCTTTTGTCTAAGACTATCCACAGAATAGGCATTTGCATAAAACTCTTTGACAATCTCTGGATCAAACTTAGGAAGAGGTTTAGCTAGTTTCATCTAGTTCCTCTTGATAAGGCCATTCAAGAATGGATCATATTCATCTAGGACCAATACCACCCTTCTTTCTTTGATAAAGCGCTAGTGCTTTATCTTTTCATATCTTTCCTGTCTTTGGGGGTCTCTAAACAAGTTGTTGTTTGTCTTCTCCTCTTCCCTTTGTGGGATTCAGTGGGGGGAAGTCTAGAGGTTGTCTTTGTTCTAGCCATTGACCTGCAAAGATCAAAATTAACCCACCAAAAGCATGCCAAGTCAGTTAAGTCACAGTGCAATAACAATTTCCATAAGCTTAAATGACCCACTAAGAACAAACTAAGTCAGGCATTTCATCAAACAGCTTGGGTACACTCGCAAAATATGAAATTTTTGAATCAATTTGTGGATAGGCAACCCATATTACTCTGTTCCAGCATCAATTCATACTAGAACTCACAATGAAAGGATAAAACGCATCAAACAGAGCATGCCCACTACCCTAAGGTTTTTAAGAGCACAAAAACATGAATTGCTTGGTGAAAAATGAAGAGAAACGAAGTAGAACTTCCCTTGAGAGAAATAAGCAGAGAAAAAGTGAAAGATTGAGAGTTCAACTCTAGAGAATGAGTGGGCAAGGCATGCGAGAGGGGTTAGGAAAATAGAGGACTGTGAGTGAGTGTTTGGGGAAGAAGATGATTATGAATCACTTCTCCCTACACTGCCAACTTAAGTTTGGAACGTGCATTCTCGCTTAAGCAAAACGGTCTCGCTTAAGCGAGATTGATTGTGGTAGGAACATTAAAAAGTCTCACCCAAGCAAGACTATGTCGCTCAAAGGTAAAAGCTCCAGTGGTTTAGTGGTTGTTGTAGGGCATTCTCGCCCAAGCGAGCCATGTCTGGCTTAAGCAAGATTATTAGAAAAAAATTTTGGTTTTGTTTTTTGCATATCTCGCCCAGGCGAGCCATGTCTCGCTTAAGCGAGATTATCAGGAAAAAAAATTGGTTTTGTCTTTTGCATATCTTGCCCAGGCGAGAAAGTTGATTTTTGGGCGAAAATTTGGCAGTTTTACAGAACACAAATTTTTGCCACTTTTCATAATTGAGATCAACTTGTACTCACTCAAACCATAATCATTTCAATGCAATTAAACTAGAAACACACATCAAACCATTCTTCAACTCATTCTTTATCATTCCCAAAAGGTCTCCCACCCTTAAACTCAAAATGGAGTTCTCAAACTCAATTTTCACAAATTGGCCAAAACAAGGCAACTTTTAGCATTCAATGAACTCAATTTTGGTGCCAAAACTTAGACTCATTCTTAACAAATCAATTTTGCTTGAAAATACCAAAGTTTGTATGGTTTGCCTTATTGAGACATTTGAATGCTAAAAACTCACCTTTTTACACACAAACACAAAATTAAGAACACAAGCATATAACTATATACAGAAACACATTTAACACACAAGATGAAATTAAAATGCAAAACATAATTAAAACACTGGGTTGCTTCCCAGGAAGCGCTTGTTTAACGTCACGAGCCTAACGCCTGTATCATTATGGTTCGTCCACTTGGATGATTGTGGCAAGCTTGTCAATCTCACCACCAAAGTAGGGCTTCATCCTTTGCCCATTTACAACCCAGCTTCTCTTTGATTCTAGATCCTATAAATCAATAGCTCCATAGGGTTTCACATGCTTGACAAGAAATAGTCATGACAATTTTGATTTGAGCTTTGCAGGGAATAACCTAAACCTATAATTGAACAGTAGCACTGATTGGCTTGGATAAAATTCTCTTTTGAGAATTTTCTTGTCATGAAAAGCTTTCATCCTTTCCTTGTAAAGCTTAGAGGACTCAAAGTGTTGAGTCTCATTTCCTTCAATTCCTGTAATTGTAATTTTCTTTTTTCTCCTACTGCCTTATCATTATGAACACCGGTTAAATTTTTTTTTAACGGGTTTGCTTTTGTCACTTGCTTCCTGGCTGATAGAAAATTTCATCTATCACATCCACTTTGAGACATTGTTGTTTTTCTTTAGGGTGTTGCATTGCTTCGAATACATTAAAATTGACATCATCATCCTGAACTCTAGACCTTTAATTTGCCATTATCAACGTCAATAATGACCTTAGCCGTCTTCATAAAAGGTCTTCCTAGTATCAAAGGAACTTCAATGTCTTCCTCAATATCCATCACAACAAAATCGACTGGGAATATGAATTTGTCAACTTTAACTAAGACATCCTCTGCTACACCATATGGATACTTCAAAGATCTGTCAACTAACTATAATGTCATCCTTGTAAGCTTTACTTCCAGATCTCTTGTTCTTCGTAGCATATACAGAGGCATCAAATTTATACTTGCACCCAAGTCGAGCAATGCTTTATCTACTGGCAATGTTCTAATTGTGATTGGAATAGTGAAGCTCCCAAGGTCCTTTGACTTCTGAGGTAAAGATTTTTGAATGATGGCACTACACCCCGCTTCAAGCTCCATTATTTCTTCAGAAAATTTTCTTTTCTTTGTTAGGAGCTCTTTCATGACTTTTGCATAAGTTGGCATCTACTCCACCCTTGTGAAAAGTTATTACTATTGGAGAAATTACCTGGTCTTCCTTGATTACTCACATACTGAACTTATGCTTGTGAGTTACTTTGATAAGAACAATGACCATTTGATTACTCACATACTGAACTTCTCCAAGTGTTCTTTTGGTTGGAGTTGGTCCTTCATTCGCCACGTTTTCTGATTGAGGTGTCATGGAAGTACTCGAAGATTCTTCCCTTGTCTTTCCTTACTTCTTTTTGTTTTTGCCTTTGTTCCTTTGAGCTGTCTTTTCTATCTTCGGGTCAAATGCTAATTGATCTTCAAGAATCTGGCCTCTTAAGAACATAAATCATCACAGATCAAGCAAGGATTAGTACAAAGGAAAGAATTGAATAAACTATCTAATTAAGAAAAATATTCATAAAGCACGATGAGATAGCTACGAATTTCAAAAGAACACCGTTCCCCGGCAACGACACCAAAAATTCTTGTTGATCTCCTAGCAAGCATACCAAAAATCAACTGTAGTATAATGATTTTAAGTAAGAGTGTCGAACCCACGAGAAAAAAAATCAGTTAAAATAGATAACTATCTTAATCAGCATATGTACAAAGATTTTAGTTTGATTTATCATTGAATATTGCATAAAATTAATACAGTAAAAGCGGAAAAGTTTAGAAAAATTCAGTAAAAGAAATTTGGAGAATTTCATCTATCTCCCTTGTCTGTAATTTGGATGAATATAATACATAACATCTGGAAATACCAATATTGATGCCACACCTAAAAATCATTTATATTGATCCCTTGCGTACAAAATTCATAAGATTAGTTCCCTGAATATTGATTCCTCACATATTCAGCAAACTATCCAACATTACGGTGAGTGTTAAAAAGCAATTGATATATTGAGATATATTCCTAGCATCATAGTATATCAAGTATCATTGTTCAAATCAGATTTTCAGAAATACTTTCTAGTCATATCTAAAAATAAAATTAGGACATCTATTGATCAGATAGAATCAAGCATTGAGAACAGAACAATAATACCAATATTGAGTAGAAACATAAATGCTATATATAATTATCACCATATTACGTCCAAGTTTGAGTCGATTACATTCAATCCCAAGGAATGAGATTAGCCACTCATGGTAGCCATCAAAATCCTAAGAGCTAAAGAAGAAGAAGAAGAAGAAGAAGAAGAAGAAGAAGAAGAAGAAGAAGAAGAAAATGAGGAACTATGTGCTCTACTTCGTGGTCCAGCTCTCAGATCCAGTTTTCCAGTTTTTCTCCCCGCTGGTTTCCTTTATGATTTTCCAGAATATATATACTGCACGAGATCTCACTTAGGCTAGCTGAATCTCCCTTGGGTGAGATAGAGTACTTCATTCTGAAGAAAGGGTCTCGCTTGGGCGAGAATTGCAAAATACATGGGCTTCTTCACGAACTCTCGCTTAGGCGAGAGCATGCTCGCTTGAGCGAGAATGACGGCAAGTGTCTCGCTTAGGCAAGATGACTTTGGCTTAAGCGAGACTGTTCTGGCTTCAGCGAGACTGTTCTGGCTTCAGCGAGACTGTTCTGGCTTGAGTGAGACTCCTTTGATTTGAGCGACCTGTTGCACATTTTCGTCCATTTCTTCTCTGTTTCTTGATTTCTCTTTTACTCTTCTTAAGTTTTTTCCTCATCTACTTTAATTTACCTGAAAAATACACAAAATAGGGATCAAATGATTTCTTTAAGTAAAAACTTGGAAGCATGTCATTGAAGCTCCTTTTTTCTAGATTTAGGGAGAATCAACATGATATAAACTCAAATTACAAACAAAAGTGCCAACATTTCATATGAAAATTACTCATTTTTGGCATTTATCACCCGTCATGACCTCGATTGCGACAGATGCAGACTCCACTAGGGACTGTTCTAGAGAGTCAATCCTAATTAATTAAGCATGCAAAATATATGTTTATACATATTTGTTTTCCCTTTTTTTTATTCTCCTTTATGTACATTTATCTTCATTTGGCTTGATGTGATTTATATATGCTTTAATGTCGTGATTTATTATATTGTGAAATTATTGAACCCTAGCGTAGATAAAAATTTCTATATTTTTCTATATTTGCTTGTGAAGTTTTTTGGTTGTTTTGCAAGTATGTGATTTGATAGTTTTAGGTTGCTCCCTTCACACACTACACTTTTTAGGCTAGTTTTGTTGTGATATTGGGGCCCTATACCCAGGTATGAGTGAGCCATAGGGAGTGGAGGTCCAACGATTGTCATGTTAGATCTCGGATTTACTTGGCTATTGTGAAGGCTTCGTATAGAGTTTGCTTCGTCTTAACATGCCACATCTGTTAGGTCAACTATCGTTGTGGATTATGTCTTGAGGTTGACTTCAGCTCTAGAAGCCCGTGAGATTATTTAGAGCTACCCATGGAATTAAAAAGCCCATAGACCAGAACATAAGTTTTTGTCCAGGTGCTATTATGGAGAGTTGGAATTTTTCTTTATTGCATGGAGAGGTGGCGTACTTACCTTTGTGTGATGATAGAGTGTACTTACCACCGTGAGGATGGTGAAACCCTGCAATAGTAGATAGGGTGCTTTGAATACCATGAGTATATTCCATGTGGTTTCAAAGAAGAAAATGGGAAGCCTAGTTAGAGTGTGATACAAGCCCGTGACTCTGGTTGTATTGCCACTAGTAGGGTTGGCACGTAGCAGCCCAATGACCCATGGTAAGTTAAGGGAAGAACTATATGGCTTGCATATAGCATGATAGCGTGGAGTTAATTATTATCTTTTTTATTTTTAATTTTAGTATATATTTTTGTATTTATCAAGTGAATCTGAGATTCAACCTGATAAAACAAATTATCATCAAGCAAATCTAAGACTAGACATGGTGATTAAAATTTATTTAATGGAGATATTTAATTATCAAGTAAGTTTTAGACTTAACATTATAATTAATTTTACTTAATAAAGAAATATTTAATTATCAAGTAAGTCTGAGACTTAACATGATAATTAATTTTATTTAAAATCAAATTTCATATAAAAGTTTAGATTTTATTATCAAGTCCAAAACTTAACATGATAAAGAAATTTTTATTCAGAGGTTAAATATTTAATTATCAAGTAAATCCAAGACTTAACATGATAATTAAATTTATTTAAATGTGAAATGAAAATTATAATTATCAAGTAAGTTTGAGACTTAACATAGTATAAAGCCGAGTAATACTCAACCATGTTGTTTATTGGAGGCATGTAAAGCCTATAAGGCCAAGTGCATGGTATAGGGCCAAGTGCATGGTATAGGGCCAAGTAGTACTCGACCATGGTGTTTATTGGAGTGCTCATTTGGGACCATTGGCGTCCCACATGGTCGGGTAGGCCGAGATGCCAAGGATGAGAACTTCACTGCTAAGATGCCAAGGATAAAAACTTGAAGGCTGAAATGGCAAGGGTGATAATAACTTAAGGCCAAGATGGCGAGATAACTCAAGGCCAAGATGGAAAGAATGAGAACTCAATGTCAAGATGGCAATGATGAGAACCTAATGTCGAGATGGCAATGATGAGAACTTTGAGGTCGAGACGCCAAGGATGAGAACTTCGAGGCTGAGACACCAAGGATGAGAACTTTAGGGCTGAATAGTACAAAGTCCTTTGCACTGAGTAGTACAAAATCGTTTAGGCCGAGTAGTACCCGACCATGTTATTTATTGGAATGCTCATTTGGGACCATTGACGTCCCAAATGGCCGAGTAGGCTGAGACACTAAGGATGAGAACTTCGAGGCTGAGTACTACAAAGTCCTTTGGGCTGAGTAGTACTCGTCCATGTTGTTTATTGGAATGCTCATTTGGGACCATTGACGTCCCATATAGCCGAGTAGGTTGAGACGCCAAGGATGAGAACTTTAAGGCCGAATAATACAAAGTCCTTTGGGCCAAGTAGTACTCAGCCACGTTTTTTTATTAGAATGCTCATTTGGGACCATTTACGTCTCACATGGCCAAGTAGGCTGAGATGCCAAGGGTAGGAACTCCAAATTCTCTTGTACTTATCATCTTACTTCTTTTAGACACCATATAGCCTTTTTTTCGCAGAAAATATCTCAGTCCCACGATGGGCATCAATGTTCCTATATGGAACTTAATTGTCCTATAAGGTATGATATTATTTTCCTACTACTTGTTGAGACATGCTTTGTCTTCAAGATTGGGACGTCCTCGCCAAGTTTGATATAATGCACCACGGGGAGCGGGTACCTACAAGTACTTCGACACTCAAGTCAGTTGGAGCGGAATATGCAAGGATCACAACTATAAGATTGAGTTTACATATCTTTTACTTGTAGCCTGAATTACCTTTATATACTTGTCTTTCACTAATTACCTTGAGTAATGCTTGGATCTTCCATGAATGCTAATGAATGTCTCATTGCAATTGTCGTAACATTCTAAGTTAATATGCTATCGCGGTTACTATAGTTCTTACCTACATTTGTTTGACATACCTCTTTTAAGCTGAGATGTACTCGCTATATGTGATAAGTGTGGTTTTTACGGTTGCACTATGAAAGTTGTCCTGACTGAGATATGTCAGTACCATCTTAACCTAGATGTATCAGACTTTACACAATTGGTAGGTTGTTTTGACCGAGATGTGTCAAGACCATTTTGGCCTAGATGTATTAGGATCATCTTGGACTAGATGTATCACGCCTAATGGCCTTACATAATACATAATCTATTCAAACATTATTGAACAACATTCTAATATTTAAAAATGTCAAATTGTCAACTTACATTATTAGAATTAATAAAGAATTATAATAAAAAACTTGCAAAAAATGATAAAAATACTAATAAGGGTTGTTGTTGGTGGGTTTCGGGTCAACCCACCTTCAACATAACTCAAACTTGTTTAATCTCCCAGGTTAAGTGAGTCAGGTCCAATTTGACCCACATTTAAAAAAATAAAAAATTTTCCAACGCAACCCAACTCAAATATATGGTGCACTAGGTTGGCTTATAGGTTGAAATTCATTTTAACATTTCTACTTATGTACTAAAAAAATCTAGGTGTTATCTAAGAAGTTTATATATATTGTAATCCTTAAATAGATATGTTACGTTTGATTTTCTCAACATTGATTTATTTCCTTGTTTTTCGTTTACAATAACTTAAGAAACTTAACTTCATCATCTCAACCAATAAATAGATTCACTAAATCTCTTGCTAAAATACGTTCAGTAAATTTTGAGCTTATTATCATAGATATTGCAAATATCATGAGTCATATATGCTTAACTCTTTAGCATATTAATGCATAATTTCTTCATATTTTAATCCATTTGTATGTTTTCAGCAAGCTTTTTAAGAGTTGGATCATATTTGTAATTATTATTAAGTGATATAAAAAGGTTATCTCGATTGATTAGCATTTAAATTAAATTTGGTATTTCAATTGCTATCTCGGAACTTTTTAATTTCTTATGCATTCTTCATTTTTGTGAATTGCACTGTTCAACGAGATTTGAGAGAGCGAATTTTTCTGATATAGTGCACTCGTTTTTGATCATTTTCGCGGATGTGGGAGATCATATTTGGGGGATGGATGGATTAATCCATCATCTCAAAACTGCGAAGATAGTGCATAATGTTTAGGCAGATGACAAAACTGCCTCTTTACTCTAGTTTCCATGCAAGTAAAGTAGTTGCTATGGAGGGGGATTGTTGCGTTCATCCATGGAAGGGAAAGAGGATGAGGTGGTTAGGTGTGGTGGGCGAGTAAGAGGATGAAGGGGTGGGCTGTGGTGGCACACATGCAGAAGGTGATGGCGTGATGGTGATGAAGATATGCACCGCTTAGCTAACCGGTGCGGTGCAAGTGTGTGTGTATGTGTGGATGGCACCAGTTACGTAACCGGTGCCTTGGCAATGAAGGGATGACATCGGTTACGACACCGGTGTCGTGTGTGTGTTGTTGTTTTTTTTACTTTTTTTAAACTTTTTTTTAACTTTATATAACTTTTGTTAAAAATTTAATTGTTTAAATTTTTTTTTTAAATTTAATTGTATAATTTTTTAAGGTTAAAATACTTCGTTGGTCCTCGTTTTTGTCGCAAAATCTCAATTTGGTCCTCGTATTTTTATTAGTCTAATTAGGTCCACATTTTTTTAAATTAGTATCAATTATGTCCTTTCCGTTAGTAGAGAACTAACACCGTTAAGTAGGTGCCACGTGTCAGCTCCTCATTTTTTTGAATTTTATGAATTTTTTGAATTAATTTTTTGAATTTTTTTTGAATTTTTTAATTTTTTTTAAAAATATTTATGTCACGTGTCAAGTTTGTAGTGTGCCACGTGTCAATATAATATGGTGACACGTGTCAAATTATTGTATGAATCTCAATTTGGTCCTCATTTTTTTTAATTTGATTTGATTTCAGTCCCAAATTGTTTTAAAAAATTTTAATCTCATGTGCTCCAAATTTAGAACAAATTTAATTTTTTTATAAATGTAATGATGATACTTTTATTACAAGTGTTATTTCTATTACATATTTTTAACAATATTTAATTTATTTAAATTTATATTTTACATTAAACTTTATTTAAATTTTATTTTAAAATTATAAATATATAGATTAATAAATTTAGGTTTAATTATGCCTTTGGTCCCCCTTTTGGACTCTAAATCTCAAATTGGTACCTGTATTTTTGGAAATCTCAAAATGGTCCCCTTTTTAGTTTAAAAGTCTCACTTTTGCCCTTTCCGTTAAGTTTGGGTTGACAGCGTTTGGTGAACAGTGACATGGCAAGGTTGACAAGTTATTGAACAGTGACTTGGCAGGAAAACAGTGACGTGGAACGGGCAGGTGTAATTAAATTAGGTTTAGGGTAAGTTAAAATGTTAAATTAGGGTTTAGGGTTTTTATAATTTAAGCTGGGATAATTATTTTTCAAAAATATCAGAATTGTGAAATTAGGTTTAGGGTTTTTAAAAAAGAAAGCTCGAGAAAATTTGGGGAAACTGTGGTGGAAGCTGTGGAGTGCGATCTGTCTCCTTCTCCATCGTCATCACGCGTGCAATCTTAGGTTATTGACTTGATCGCATTCATCTCAAACGCTGGAGCAATCTCAGGTTAGTGACTTTCCCTATTTTGGTTCGGTGCTTTTGTTAGGTGCATTTGTTCGGTGGCTTTTTTTGTCTATTGAAAAGTTTGCTTTTTGGAAAGCAAATGGTAGTGTTGTCGGTGAAATGCAGTGTATTATTGAATATTGTGCTTATTTCAGCATGGGTCTGTGTCATAGCATGTGGTCCTTTATTTTTTCGTTGTGGTCCCCCTTTTTGAAAGTGATATTGTGTGTTTCTGTACTTTGTATTTTTAATTTTTTTTTAATGTTTGTTGGTATATGAATATTATATAGGTGTAGTTGGTGAGTATTATAAATGGAGGAGGAAAAGTTTGATGTAGTGTTCCATCACGGAGGGAAATTTGTGAATGAGGGGAAACTTATATATGCTTATGGGGAAACTACAACGCTTTCTTGTGACCCGGATCGCTAGAGTTATTTTGAGGTCTTAAGTATCTTGAAGGAGATGGGATATGTTGGGGGGAATGATTTGTGGTATTGTGTGGGAGGTGGTTCAGTTTTAAAGGATAGGTTAGAGCTCTTAAGTGCTGATCGTGGGGCCATGCACATGGTAACCATTGTTAGGATACTTGGTGAGGTTCATCTTTTTGTTATGCATAGGATGTGTGATGAACCAGAAATAATAGAAATGTTGGAGTATAATGTTGGAACAGCAGATGGTGGTGAGGTGGGCGAAGTTGGTGAGTTGGGTGGTGAAAAACAGGATGTTGTGGATAAGGAGGGAGATGAAGGTCAGTCAGAATCTGTTGGAGAGGGTGACTGTGAGTTAGATAAGGTGGGAGAGGGTGGTCCTGCACCTGTTGAACCTGAACCTGATGTTGTTGAAGGTCAACCTAATCTAGGTGAACCTGTTGGAGGTGAAGGTGTTCAAGGTGAACCTGTTGAAGGTGAAGGTGTTCAAGCTGAACCTTTAGAACCTGAACCTTTGCAAGCTGAACCTCATAGGGAAGATACTGTTGGTTTAGCCAATGTTGGTACAAGTGATAGAGTTGCTCATGTGGACAGTTGGAGTGATTCTGGACGTCATGGAAGTACTCAAGAGAGTGTTCATGGTATTCATGACGAAGGATTAGTAGATGTCTCCATTGATGCGGATATGGAGCACGAACCTCATAAATGGTAGGGTAGTGTACTTGTTGAGATGGAAAGCATTGGAGAGGAATTGGGTGGCCCATCAACCAATAACATGGGTTCTAAATCAACAAGTGAGGAGAGTCACATCCCCCCTATAATGGCAGATAGAGGGTTATCAGATAATGAGTGGCATTCAGAGGAATTGGACAATGATCAACCTATTGGTGAAGGTGATCTTGATGACAAAGATGATGGTGAAGAAGGTTATGGTAAATTTGAGACATTTTCAATCCCAAATCCATGAGTGAATATAAGTGGCAGGTTGGTACATATTTCGTTGAGAAGTCAGAATTTGTGGAAGCCATTAGGACCTATGCTTTGGAAAATGGAAGAAGTCTGAAAATTTATAAAAGTGATAAAAGAAGAGTTAGAGTAAAATGTTTGGGTGCAGATGGAAAATGTCTGTGGTATGCATATTGTGGATATATGAGTTCAATGAAGACGTGGCAATTGAGGATAATCATTGACCAGCACACCTGCATCAGAGAGTTCAATATTCGTTTAATTAATTCTAAATGGCTAAGTAAGAGATTAGAGAAGACTGTTAGATCTAATCCAAAAACCAAGGCTGTGGAAATTCGAGAAAAGGTTAGTAGGAAATATAACATAGGTATTTCTAGGTGTATGGCCTATAGGGCAAAGGCAATGGCCGTAGACAATGTTGATGGGTCATTTGCTGAACAATACAAGAGGTTTTATGATTATGCACATGAACTTCTTAGAACTAATCCTGGATCAACAGTGAAATTAAAAGTGAATGAGAATGGAAGACAACCTATGTTCCAAAGGTTTTATGCATGTTTCAAAGCTTGCAAAGATAGTTTTATGTCTTGCAAACCCATAATTGGACTAGATGGATGCTTTTTGAAAGGGAAGTATGGAGGAGAGTTATTAACTGTTGTTGGAAGAGATGGGAACGATCAAATGTTACCTATTGCTTATGCTGTGGTGGAGGTGGAAAATAAGGATTCATGGACCTGGTTTCTGGAGCTCCTTATTGAGGACATAGGTGGGACACAATTGTGTACAGGATGTACTTGGATTTCAGACCAACAAAAGATACACTGATATGTTCATTAAGCTTTTAGATGCAATTTTATAAATTAATTGCCTAGTAACATTTATTTTCTGTCATTTAAACATCAGGGGCTGTTACCAGCTATTCAGGATCTACTTCCTGGAGTAGATCAAATATTATGTGTTAGGCACCTATATGCCAATTTTAGGAAAAAATTCCCAGGTAAAAATTTGAAGAGATTGATGTGGAAGGCAACTGCTTGCACACACACAGAAGGTTGGGAGCAAGATATGAGGAACATCAAAGAGCTAAACGAAGATGCCTTCAAATACTTGTTGGCCATTCCACCAAGGTATGTTTTCAAAACTGTTATTGGTTGTAGTTGTCATTACAAACTGGGATAATAATAATGTAATTATTGTGGAGCAGGTTTTGGTCACGATCTAGATTCACAACAATTGCCCAATCTGATACATTGGTTAACAATATGTCTGAAGCCTTTAACAATGTCTTAGTGGAATCTAGGGGCAAGCCAATAATCACGATGTTGGAGGAAATAAGGCTATACATGATGCACAGGTGGGCTAAGAACAGAAAGAAGGTTGCATCATATGAAGGGAACATCTGTCCCAAAATCCTGACAAGATATAACTTCAAAGCAAATTTGACAAGTCATTGGATTCCTAGGTAAATTTGCTCTTCCTTTGGTTCGCTTTTTATTGTATTTACCCACTTCTATATAACCACTTATATCATCATGTGCCAAAACCTTGCAGTTGGTCAGCAGACAAAATTTTTGAGGTGAGACAAGCATCACATGTTGATGATAAGTTTGTGGTCAATATCGATGAAGCATCATGCACATGCAAGAAGTGGAGCATCACTGGGATACCCTGTTGTCATGCCCTATCAGCCATGAGGTTTCTAAACATAGATGGAAAAGATTTCATCTCCACCTAGTACAAGAAGTCCACGTATGAAGAGACATATGCATCCATTATATACCCAATCAATGGCCAAAGGGTGTGGGAGGTTACACCATATCCATATATTTTACCTCCTCCAAAAAGATCATTACCAGGCAGACCAAAAAAGAAGAGGAGATTGCGGGAATGGGAGCTACGAAAAGATGACACACAAATGACCAAAGCAGACTTACGCAAGAGGTGTCGCATATGTAGGAAAATTGGCCATAATAGAAGACATTGCCCTCAAGCACCTGCAACTGAAGCACCTACTCAGCCATCCTAGCCACCATCACAGCAACCAACCCCTGCAACTGAAGCACCTACTCAGCCATCCCAGCCACCATCACAGCAACCAACCCCTACAACTGAAGCATCTACTTCGCTATCCCAGCCACCATCACAGCAACCAACCCCTGCAACTGAAGCATCAACTCAGCCATCCCAGCCACCATCACAGCAACCAACCCCTGCACTATCACAACCAAGTTCACAACCTGCACAACCTTCTACGGCAGCACCAACGGGTTCAGCTCAACATTCTGACCAAGGAACACATGGGCGTGGAAGACCAATGATGAGGCCAAAACTAAATGCAAGGAGGGGACGCATATGGAAACCCTGACTACATGTGCTTTCCTTATTATAATGTTTTGTAGCTTTGGTCTATAATTACCTTTTTGAAAGACAATTTATGTACTATTAGATGAATGTATTTTGTCAATCTGTGTAATTGGTATTTGGGGGACCACTTTTTTGTCCATTTCAGTTATGTTATAGTGGTCCACTTCATTCACAGATGTTAAACATTTGCTGCTGAAACACGTTATTTATATATCAAAATCTATATTGATGTCCAATTCTCATATTCATGTCCAAATTAATTTCACCTTTTGCATATGGAATTTATGTTTCAGTACTGGTGCATTAAAGGTTTCCTGCCAAATTTTGTTAAACAGTTACTGATATCATTCATTAACTTTTTAAACCTTACATAAACAAAATCATCTACTACATTAAAGGTCTGCTTGAACAAGATACAACAAAATCTACCCCTGCGCACTATATATCACCTTTGGCAGGTCACACACTCATTCTAATTCACCAACAAAAACACACTAATGATGTTCAATACAACGCAAAGACAGACCACACCAATCAACACCTTAACCCTTTTTTTCTAATGAATTAATACATATTTTGATATCAGCAACTACTTCTTCAGACATCACACAACCGTGCTTGCAGAACCCCCTTCTCCCATCCTATACTGATCAAACCAACTGAAGTAATTGCACCCACCACACTCTTCACTTCCACTCTGATGCAAATATACCATTAACGTCAGTTTTTATCAAAAAACACAAAAAATAACACAAAAACAAAACACAAATTACAAAGGACATTTCCTTGAAGTTTGGACAACCCAAAAACCTTTTTCCTTTGTTCTTGGTTGTTCTCGCAGTTCTCAACACAGCCTTATCACCACAATAACAACTGGGCGTGACATTGGAGCTTTTACACCCACCTGCATTGCAAAAATTGACGCTGCTCTTCTGCTTTCCTCCAAGATCTGAACTTGAACAGGACCCACAAGACACACAACTGGCTGGATTCATCACAGAACATGGGAGAAGATGACAACAAAATTAGAGATTCTACATTTTCTAATGCTGGTGGCTTAAATAAATAAAGATTTCCACACCATTCCACCTATAATTGACACGTTTCAGTAACAAAAATCTACCTCAGCAACCACAAACGCCGTTTGCCTAGACTTAACGGAAAGGGCAAAAGTGAGACTTTTAAACTTAAAAGGGGACCATTTTGAGATTTCCGAAAATACAGGTACGAATTTGAGATTTGGAGTCCAAAATGGGGACCAAAGGCATAATTAAACCATAAATTTATATTCGAAATATTTTTATAATATTCAATATCAACAATATTTTAGAGTTGGCTTAAAAATAACAATTTTATAAATTCAAATGTAAAATTTTAAAATAATTTTATAAAAAATTAAAATAAATATATTTAAGATTTTAATATTAAATACAATTAATATTATTAAAATATTTAATAAAAATATCAATTTTAATAAAAATAATCATAACATTATATAAAAGTAAAATTTGGTCTAAATTTGGAGTGCCCTGAAATTGAAAATTTTTAAAAAAATTTGGGATTCAAATCAAATCAAATTAACAAATATGAGGACCAAATTGAGATTCATACAATAATTTGACACGTGTCACCATATAGATTGACACGTGGCACACTACAGACGTGACACGTGGCATAAATATTTTTTTAAAAAAATTAAAAAAAATTTAAAAAATTTAAAAAATTTAAAAAAATTTAAAAAATTTTAAAAAATTTTAAAAATTTTTAAAAAAATCAAAAATTCAAAAAAATGAGGAGCTGACACGTGGCACCTACTTAACGGTGTTAGTTCTCTACTGATGGAAAGGACCTAATTGATACTAATTTACAAAAATGAGGACCTAATTTATACTAATTTACAAAAATGAGGACCTAATTGAGACTAATAAAAATACGAGGACCAAATTGAGATTTTGCAACAAAAACGAGGACCAACGAAGTATTTTAACCTTTTTTATATTCATAAAATTTTTTTTTTTATTTTAAGATTTTATATAATTTTAATATTTTTTAATTCGTATTAATTAATTATAATTATTTTTATAACATCAAATTACAAAATCATTCTCTTTTTCCATCAAGGGTATTTTGGTAACTTTCTAATTCTATCTACTTTTACAATTTATTTTATTTATCACATTAATCAAATCTTTTATTAACTTTCATAAAACTTATCTCCAAATCGAGTCACTTTGTCCTCTAAATTTACTCAAAAAGCATAAAAATTCATTCACCTAAATCTACACAACATCTTCACACTCTCTCCCATATCCATTCCCAAAACCCCCAAAGAAACACACCTTTAAAGGACAATTGTAATCCATTAACAACACTGAAGAAAAACCCTTTATGAACATGTCTTTCTATAAATTCAAATATAAAGCTATAATAGTTTTGTAGTAATTTGGTATGCTTATTATAATACTTAAATAGTATACAAAATAATATTGATAAAATAATTTCATGATGACAAAAACAAAAAATGAAAAACTAAATTTATAGATTCGTAACATCTGAAATACAAAGAAAAATAAAATAAAACATAATTATACTTAAATTAAAATTTCAATAGTATTATGAATATTTATTAAGTTTATGAGTAGAATAAAAAAATGAGAAATTTTTTTAAAGTTAACTATTATTTTTTTTAAAGCAGTTAAAATATGTGTCGTTAAATATTTTATTTGAATCCATTTACGTTTGTCGTATAACTATTTTCCAATTTTTTAATCCAATTTTGTGACTTTATTTTAATCAAATTTTGTGACTTTTTTTAATGAATTATTTAACTATTTCATGGTATTTTTTTAATGCTTAGCATATTTCCTCTGATAAGAAAAAAAAAAAAATAAACGCAACCAATAATGAGCCTTCACAATCAATAACGCGCTATCAAACTCCACAAACCTGGTTGTTTTTTCAACAGGATGCTTTTTGACACAGTCCAACCCTGCTTCTTCTGCCTGTGTCTGTGTCCGTGCCCGGTACTCCTTTCTTCTTCCTTTTCCTCACTTTCCCCACACCCATAGCCTCTCACCAACATGACCGATTCCAAGGTTGAAACCATTTCACGATTAGCCCAATGGAGAATCGACAACTTCGGACCCTGCTCCTACAAAAAATCCGACCCTTTCAAGCTCGGAATTTGGAACTGGTACACACATCACGTCACACATCTCTATATACTTTGATTAGTGTCTTTCTTGTGTTGTGAGTGATTGTGCCTGAATTGTTATCGTATATGCATGTGTGATGTTTGATTTATCGTCTATTATTCCCAGGTACATTTCCATAGAACGGAACAGGTACCTCTACATACATATCTTTCCTGAGCCTTCTCGGCTTTCCAAGGAACAGCCACCTGTAGCTCGCTTCATCCTACGAGTCTCCAACAACTCTGGCCCTACCCGCAAGTTTTACATCTCCCCTGGTCTGTACCACACTGCTACTCCCTTGTTCCATTTCCTCTTCAATAGTCAATGTTTTGAATTGGGGCTTTTGCTTTCTGTTATTCAATCTTAATGTTTAGACCAACATGGTGTGCGATATGTTTGTCAAATAACAATTGATTTTCAAATGTCTCTGAAATAACATCAGTTTTGAGAACGTAGTTTCTTAAATGAGTTTTCATACGTCGAGGAACTAGTCTGTGACGTGAAAGATTACTATTTGACTATCGGTCAAAGATACCCTTTGCACCCCAAAACTCTTAATATTGAGATAGGGAGTGGTTCAATCTATTTCCATGTCGGTGAGTTTGGAATAACATATATTTGGAGAAGGGAGCTTTTTAAATTGGTTTTCTGACCAAAAGAATTAGTCTCTGATACGTGGCCCTCAGCTTAAGATATCTTGGGAGCCAAACAAAATCTTCATATTGAAATACTGAGACTTTATTGATCCATGTGTGTTGTATGTCTTGTGAGTGAAAGAGACGGAAGATGGGGATGTTGATTACAGAAGATATGGCAGAATATTTGATGGAGATTATACCTGTACACCAAGATTTTAGATTCTGATTTTCGTTACTTAGTAGTTATTATTATGTGGCTATTATCAAGAAATCGAGTCCTTGGTTAAGTAAGTTGAGATTCCCAAGATTAAAGAGGTTGTAAAGACTGATTCAATAAAATTTGGATTATGTACCCTAGACTGTCTGATCCAAGAGTGCGTATGATAGTTCAAGAATATCAGGTGGCACAAGACTGTCTTGACCAGTTGCAGCTCCTGCGGAAGAAAAGTTGCTTGTGAAGGTGCGTGCATGGGTGTCTCACCATGGCGTTTGGACAGTTGGATAGATCGGTTCAGCGTGATCCCAACCCTATCTTTTCCGGAGAAGTCTCTAAATACCATGCTAAAGTCTAGGGAAGAGAGAAACATTGAGATGATACTCTCTGTACCTAAGACAACATGAGGAACGTGGGTGATTCATTTATAATACAATAAATAGAGATGATTTCCTCAAATAACAAATATATTATATGGGAATAAATAAAACCTTTCCTAATTTTATA
>Ga0214542_1000725_pt1 | contig 62326 bp, 20 predicted proteins | sample CNSS1metaG_FD_160096 | JGI IMG/M metagenome (GOLD analysis project Ga0214542, IMG submission 160096) | Root nodule microbial communities from cowpea collected in UCLA plant growth center, Los Angeles, California, USA - CNSS1 | ecosystem: Host-associated > Plants > Roots > Nodule | place: USA...
ACAAAAAAAGAAAAAAAATTGTCACTGAACTATTTAAATAGTTCAGATACAGCTGGCACACCACCTTACTTTCTATTGTTTGTACTTTGGATCATAGTTTTGGTTGAACATACTGCTTGTCCTTTCCCAAATTTCAGAAAATGAATTTGTGGAAAAAATGCTTTGTTATTCTAATTTGTATAGTTTGAACTTATTTAGAACTATCCACTGCTAGTTACTTTACTGTTGATGTTTATTAGTTTGTTTTATTATGGAATTAAAACGTTGAATTATTATGTTTTTTATAGGTATTTTATTATGAAGTAAAGTCTCCCATTGTTGAGTTTATGAAGCTCCCATGAGTTTACTTAAACTCTCAAGTTTGATAACTTTGATTTGAAGAACAATAAACTTGTGTGTGTGTGTGTGTGTGTGTACATATACATATGTATATTGGAGACATACAGGCTTAATTTATGGTGTTACCCTCTTATGTAGTTTCATTGGTAAGGCTATACTTGTGTTTTGCAGATATTGTTCAGAAACTTATAGATAAGGACAAACATATCCCAGCTGTCAAGTATATTCTCGAGTTTAATCTTGCTGATCAGATTCCACCTGTTCCTGTTTTGGAAGCTGCTGTGGATGAAGCTAAGAAACTTGCTAGAAAACTTTCCGAAGAAGGAAATTCATCTGTAAGTGTGTCACCTTGTCAATGCATGTGTCCTAAAATAAAACTCTATATTTATTGAGGTATGTTTGCAGAGTGAGAGTACTGCTAGAGAAATTCATACACTGAAATTGGTGATCAAGATTATTGAGAATTATAAGCTTGAATCTGAACACCTACGAGCCACCGTTGAGCAGCGTATAGAGCAATTAAAGAGGCAGAAGACAAATAATAAACGATCTACTGCAGCACCTGCTTCAAAACCTCAGCATAAGCAGCAGCAGCAACAGCAAAAGAGGAATATGCAAAAGCAGCAGCAGCCTAGGATCAAGCATCCTCGTGCATCTGCTCCAATTGTTCCTGCAGCTGTCCTCAAGAATGTCAATTCAGCAATGCACCATTACCAGCAACCTCGTGTCCATCCATCAGGTTTGTTTCCAGAGCATCCAAATCCCTATAGGAGCTCGTCAGCCATGCCATTTGGCATGATGGCTTCTACCCCAAAATTTCTTCCATATGCAGGTCCTTCAGCCGGATCTTATTATGGCCATGATGGTGTCCCAATGGGTCCCCGTGGCAACCCCAATGTAAGTGGTTCTCATCTAAGCTCATCAGAGCCACATGTGCCAACTGGTGGTTATTATGATAGAACCTCAACCTTTGGTGGTATTGGTCTGCAACATCATTACCAAGCATCTTATTACCCTCAATAGATCAATAAATCAGTTATTTTGTCAGTACTGAACTGGAGGGTTGATATTCAAGGTTTTACACCCAGACTGTTTAGTCGTCACATGCTAGTCTGCGACTTTGCTTCATTGACATAGGGCACAAGTAGATTCTGTAATTAAGAATTGTGAGGGAATGTCCAGTGTCACAGTTTTTTATTGCTCGAATCACTCTGTAATTGTATGTATAGAATTTACTTCTAGGTTAATCATGGTCATGCGCCCATGGATCTTCTCATTCTCTCTAGCTCACCATTCCCTAGGCTTTGTTGTTTATAAGTAATGGGAATTGACTGGATCTGGAGAGCTAACATTCTCTGGAATAGAATTTTAATGTTTCAAATGAGAATGGTGATTTGTTAAACAAGTCTACTGTTGTTCTTATGATTATAGTGGTGTGTGTTTGGCAACATTAAATCGTATCTTACCAGTATTAGGTAGGTCTGTTACATGTGTTAGTCATCAATGGGTTTTATGAACTATCAAATTTCCATTAAATTTATATTGAACAAAGTCTTCTATTAAATATTTTTTTCGTATTGTCTCAAATGTTCTACAATTGTAATTGATATTCTATTTGTTCCATATATAAAAGATTAAAAAAAGGTTTTACATTGGCTCTTGGCAACTGCCCAGTGCCTAATTCAACCCTGCTCTTTCTTATCCATACATGAAATGGGGGGCATCATATTTATAGGCTTTTATTAATGTTGTCACAAATGTAAACTCGATGAAAGTATGTAAACTCGATGAAAGTACCGTTCTATCCTGTGTTTTAAAACTAGGCCTAAACCGATCGGTATCGGAAGCTGAATTCTACTGACTCAGAAACTCATTCCACTGCGCTTTGATGTCACCAAACCTAATATAACCCTGGAACATGAAACTGGGCGGAGCATTTTATCATTGTTCAGAAAACCTGAGGCAGCTGGTTGAAAACTTGCCACTAAGACCATAATATAGTACTTGGATAATTGCTGCGAAGAGTGCTATCTGCATGGACATATTTTAATTATTAATTATTTTGCTAATTCAGAAATTCATGGAATTCAACTAGAGTGTCTAAATCGATCAGTAACTCAGTGACCCTATAACTTGAAGGTCTACCATTAGGCTTTTTGGGAAATTCTATTGATTCATAAAGCATTATCCAAATTGGATGACCAAGGCCAGATGTATCTTGTAATTTTTCTGTGCTTGTATTTCTACAAGATTTGTACGTAGTGTTGTGCAGTTAGTCACCTCTGGTTTCTTTGTTTTTCTCTGTTTTGGTCATTTGATAGTTTTGTTGCTCGTTTATAAAATTCAAAGTCAATTTTACATTGTATATAATTGCATTTTTATTTTAATTTTTTATACATCTATTCAATTCATAACATTTTAGGTTGAAGGGTACCTGTTATTTGTTATGTATTATGGTTTGTACTGTATAGACGACCAAGTCTCATTTAATTGTTGGTATCATATATGAATTTATGAGTTGTTTTTGTGATTAAAACTATTTTTAATTGAGGCCATATAATGCTTTTGTAATGTGGCAGATGAATTGATGTTAGTTGTCTTCAATGCTCTGGGGATATGTGGTTGGATCACGATATGCATGCTGTTTTTATATTTTTGGGTAAAGCACGTTGTGCATGTTTTGGTCTATAATGTTTGAACTCTTTTTTCTTGTGAAAAGAAGCCCAAATTGGGACGTGTGTGGGTTCCCATGTCTATCTAGGTTGATAAGAATGATTATGATTATTTGTCAAAGTTGGTAATGATATTTATTTTCTGGAGTTTAATTGCTGTGCACTTTCAGTTTTAAAAAGTTTTAAACTGTCAAACTAATTATAAAATTATTATTATGACTGTAGAAGTATTTATTGTATAAGCAATATAATTGACATATATGAAAATTTGTGATTGGTGGCCTGTTTGGATATACATTTTTATATGGCTTCTTGAAGAAAAATTGAAATAACTTTATTTGTATGTTAAAATTAGCTTATACACAAACTAATGTGTATAAGTTATAAGATAGTTTTAACTAACAGATAATTTCATTTCATTTTCTTCCTTTCTTAGTTTATCTTAGCATACCTTAAATAATTGTGTAACAGTTCTTTACATTATGTGCATAAATCATTTACTATTTTCCATAAGAATACTACAATGGTGTTGTTATCAATATCAGCACAAGTTGTTTGTGTTAGTACTGTAGTGAAGTTATAATCATTTGAGGAGCTTCTAACTAGAGGAAGTTACTACTAGATATATTAAAAGATAGATATGGCTTGAGTTTTTCACTGCTCAACAAAGTTAATGTATTGGAGAAACATGTTACTGTTCTGCCTATGAAGTGATTTTTTACCAACGAAAGGATTTGTAAGTATTACTACTTCTTGTTGTATAGATTGTGCCTCTCACCTTTTCAAAATCCCCATAACCCTTTTGCATGATGGTTTGGCTGTGGAAATGGTTATTCTGCATGACTATTATGACATGTTCTGAATGTGTTCAACAAAAATTTTGTTCCTGATAGCTGATAATTCCATTCATTCACAAGAAAATAGACAATCCATCCATAAAAAATTGAATTGCTTAGCACCAACTTGTAGTAACTGGATCTATTGGGATAGACAGGGGAAATTAATTGCATCTGAGATATGAGTTGTTTGTACAAGACACATGATATCATTTCTATCTTAAAATCTTTAAGAGTTGATATATATGAGTTTTGTCTTTTTTATATAACTTTTTACTTTTAGTCAATCTAAAATTTTTCATTCATATCTAAATTCTAGATTCCTGATGTAAGTGCATTGTTTCACCACATTTGAAAGTCACTTGTTTATGCATTTGGTGTGATTAGACAATACACTACAATTCACTGTGACAGCATATGACAGTAAACTAAGCATTCATGATATCTGAAAAATGTATTGGGACCAAGCATGCATTCATGGCAACAATCTTCCTTAACACTCAATACATAGAGAGAGGCATACAATTATGAAAGAAAATTTGACTAATGACTTATCTACAATGTTTCACTCTATTAATAATGTAATTGCTTGCCATGTTAGTGGATCAGATCACATCTAAAACTCATCCTCTTCGATAAAGGAAGAATGTTGAGTCCTTCTGAAATTTATTTAATAAGAAAAGATGGGCTGATATATTCATCGGCAACATTATTGAGTTTTTGAAATTCAGTTTCACCTAACTGGCTCAAGATGATTAAACTATTATTAAAATGTTTATGATATTCATGATTAGATTTTCAAATTTAAATGTAATTTTTGTTTATTTGTTGATTAGATTTTTGTTATAGTTTAGTTTACCTCAAGTCTAGATCAGTTCATGCCTATGCTTTATACATGATTGGTCAAGCTTATTTTTCAAGATTATTTAGCCAGAAAATTTAAATTTTGGGTCATTCAAGAAGCAAAAAGGTTTAACACGTTAACTTATTCAAGTGTAAACATAGATGGCATGTTATAATGATGTTATTAGTAATGACAACAATAATATTTTATAATGTAATAGCTTTAAAAAAACATAAGACGTTCAGCCTCAACCTAAACTTGAACCTAAATGAGGTAATATTATTCAGTTTAAAGATAATTTGTTTTGATATAATATATTACGAGTTTAAATTTATGTCAAATTAAAATTAGGAAAACGCATTTTAAAGTAATGAAAAAAAAAAGAAGTAAAATCACTTGCTTTAATATAGAATAATTTAAGCAAGTTAATGAGAATAATAATAACTTTTTAAAAATATCTTTTTTGAGATGAAACATCAATAAATTCAGGTGTAGATTCACGAGTGTCACATTAAGTGAAAATAAATAAAGTAAACAATATATAAAGAGAAAATTTTCACAAATTTATTGTTTCTAAGGTTTTCGACAAAATGTGAAGTCAAATCTCTCATATATAACTTAATTAACGAGAGTTGTTAAATCTCTCAAATTCCTTAATAATATGGTCATAAAAAGAAATATAAGATTATATAAATTTATTATGTTTAACTATATGAAATAAGTATCTTAATTTTATTGATCTTACATATTCAGTGCACTGATGCTTTTAAAAGAAGACAAATAGAAGATAGTGTAGCACTCACATGATGAATAATTCATGCTTTAAGTTTATTAAATACCAATAAAGAAAAGACTCGAGGAACAATGGAAGCAACAACTTTATATGGATAAAAGTTTGAATTTATCATGCACTGATTGTGACATCTTTTAATATTAGTATAATTCATTAAGTAAGATAAAACATATCCATTAAAAATGGGAATTGAATTTATTCTTTAAATGTCGAGTTCGAATAATAAAAAAAATATGAATTTTAGAAAAAAAAATCATTAAAAGTAATAATATTTTTATGACCAAAACTAATCATTAATAAAACAAATATAAAAAAATAGTAATATACAAAAGTGGAAAAGGAAAATTAAAGTATTCTCTACCACTTCTAAAGTCCTAGATTTTTGGGTTGTTTTATCTTTGCCTAATCATAATAATAAGTACACTTTTTTCCATTTTTTTTTCTTTAGGTAACATAGCTTACCCTTTCTTAGACCATGTTTTATTAAAGCCTATAAACCCTATATCATAAATTATCCACAAAATATCTTCTTAACCACTTTTAACAACTTTCTATTTTCTTCATCATCAATAAATAGGTAACTGAGAAGAGTGATAAAGCCAGCATATTAACTCATTCTCTTTGTCATTTGTGTATGCCATATCCATGGAAACTCAGAACATTCTCATTATTTATTGTGACTAAAGGTTGAAAATATCCAAATTTGTGAGGGTCAAAAATTACCTCATTTAGAAGCAAAAAATAAATAAAAATTGGAGTCAATGTCCAAAGTCATAACTTCATTTTTTTTACTTTCTAAACCCCACCAAAAGTATCACTTTGTGACCTAGTTTTTCGTTCACCACTTGCAACTTCATTATTCACAATAACATAGCTTGCATGATGTGATTTATAATCCAAAGACCAAAGTTGACATAACTTACACAACCAATTTGAATATAATATGAACAAACTACTAATTTGGTCCTCTAAATGTTATTTTTATTGTTAAGTGGAATTTAAACTAATGAAATTGTTTGATTAATTCTTCCATTATGCAGAATTCACTAGGCTATTTGAAATGTTTTGTAGTTTTTGGAGGATTACTTGTACTTTTTTTTTTTCTTTTTGTACTTTAAAGACTACTTAGAGTATAAAATAACTTGGATGTTGAAATATTAGCTGATTTTGTAACATTATAATTATTGTTTAACGACTATTTGTTAAGTTTATTTGACGTTTTAATTGTATTTCATGATAATATTTGAGTACATTACACTGTTTGACATATCTTCGCTTCAATGTAAATTGACAAATGAATTTAAAAAATCAAATAAACTTAATAAAATTTGATTAAAAAGACAAATATACGTAATTCTAACGTTGGTAAATAAATTTAGTCAAAGTTTAAAAAAGATACTAATTTCAAGGTTAAATAACAAAAATATATTTAATCCATTATTTTTCAATGAAATTGAGAATTTATTAAAATTAAGAATAGAAATGAATAAAGCAATGTGATAAAGAAGAATGATGGATTAAGATGATATTGTTTGAATTGATAAAATGATTTGAATCTATCCCTTTTTGTGGCATGAATTTTGGTGTGGCCTTAACTTCCAACTTGAGAAAGAGATTTGATTTGCTGTTGTGCACCAATCACTCAAACTCTTTTTTGTGTGGTAAAGAGTAACATTGAGTTGCTACTTAGCATACACACCACTTTTCCCTTTCAAATCTTACCTATCCCAACAAAATCACTTAATCAAACACCACAATTCTTTATTATTTCCCCACACATCAAAATAAATAATTATTTTGTTATCAAATCTTTGTCCAATAGTGAAACAATTCCTTGACAAAATCATCTACCACATTACTTTTTAAAAAGTCTAAAAGTTCAATCCACACAAACCCTTTTTCTTTCTCTCTCATCTATCAAACTATCATTACCAAATTAAAAATACCACACTTTTTTTCATATTTAAATAATTAAATCCATGTGACTTTTTTCACTTAATATTTTTTATTATGTCTTTGCACTTGTAGTTTTCCACCCCAATTGTGTTGTGTCCCTTGAATTAACTATGGAGGAATAGAAAATTTTGTTTTCATTTCCTAAATAAAGTTTTGGTAATAAAGAGAATTAATATGTTTATGCATGGGTTATTTTTAAATGATTTTATATGATAAAATCACATTTTAATTTTTGTAAGCTTAAAGAAATTGAAACCTATTGTTATTTTTATTTGTTCATTTACAATTTCAAGCAATATTAACTTTATTTTCTAATTATATTAATTATATACTTTCATCTCGTAATTCTTACATATTTTACACAGTTGATAAATATTGATAAAAAACATAATAGGGAGTTAATAATTATTTTACATATCGATCTATATTTTTAATAAACTAAATACTGTAATTAATGCACATCACTTTTACAAAAATACCGAATTCATAGAAGTTATGACTTTTTACTATTTTTTGGTCAAAAATATTCACCGTTTTTTTTATAAATTCAAAAACATGATTGATTAGCATTAATAGAGTTTTTCCTTTTCTAAGAACTTTTCCATTCATAAAGTTTGAACTTAAGATTTTACTTAAAAGATACCACTTAGTTGCTAAACTAATGGTTTATTTAATAATTACTTAATAATATATATATATATATATATATATATATATATATTATAATTAATAAAAAAATTCCACTCATTTATTTTTTTTATAAAAAATTAGAAACTAATATTAATAAAAATAGTTTAACTAATAATAAACTAGGGGTGGGCATGGATTATTATTAGTTAAACTATTTTTATTAATATTAGTTTCTAATTTTTTATAAAAAAAAATAAATGAGTGGAATTTTTTTATTAATTATAATATATATAAATATATATTATTAAGTAATTATTAACTTTTATACTTTTAAAAAGTACCTTGAGTAATATTATTAAATATAATAAACTTTTATATCATTTAGCTTCATGAATAGCTTTTAGAATCAAGCTTAATATTGTGGTATTATTAATTAAACAAATCAAAATAACTATATTTATTGATTTTAATTGCTAAATTGTTTTTAATATACAGTAACAAGTCTCCCGCGTGTTCTTTTAATAAACATCGTATCATGAAAGAATATATTCACTACTAAAAAAACTCATATTTCCTGTCAATTTTGTTTTGATCTTCTTTTTCGTAGAAAATACTTACAAATTTTGTTGAGAAAAAAAAATTGCAAGTAATTGCTACCAATTTTTTTGTAAAATATTTTGTATAAAACACTTTTCATAACAAATTTTGTAGGAAATACTTACAAATTTTATAATTTGGTAGAAAATGATTACCTACGAAGGAATTACCTACCAATTAAAATTTTTAGAAAAAATGGCAGAAAAAATTTCTTTCTTGCAAATTTTTTTATCAAATTTGCAAGAAAAGTCCTATGTAATATGAGAATTTCTAGTAGTAATTATGTGGTACACTTTACCTTATAACAAATTTCTATATGATAAATTTATTAATTTTTATAAGAATAATCATCTTTAAAGTTATATTACAAATATAGTTTTTGGTTGTTTGCAAAAAATTTACATTAAGAATCCATATTTCTTAACAAAATATAATATACATAAAAATATACGCATTACAAGCATGTTTTTTATACTGCTGTTTAACCACAAATTTTTATTATATATATAATAACATGTCTTTATTATTTTTTAATTTTTAGAATAATCTTGAACTGTGTGAGATAATGTCATTTTTTATGTAATACATGTTTTGTGTTTAACACGTATCAAAGATTCAAATTCAAGACTAATAAACATATTTAGCCAAATCAAATCACCCACTTAAATCTTGAAATTGAAATTAGAAATTAAATTTGAATAATTTAATTCATTTGAAATCTTAGAATTCAAATTTGGTATGTAGTTATTGAGTCTGAGGAAGTGAAGCATGATAGAAAAAAAATGTTCTTGCCATTTCACATATTATTAACATGCATATATTTTAGATTCTTAAAGTTAATATTTTTAGTAAAATTTGAAATTAGTTTTTTTTTTAATATTTTATTAATTTAATTATTTATTTTTATAAATATATGAATTTAATTTTTTTAATTAATTTTTATTAAGTTTATTTAATGTTTTAATGCGTTATAAGATAATATTTAAATTAATGTTAAAATAAAAGTTGAACATGTTAAACAATCAAATATTATTTTAAAATGTATTTAAAATGTTGTATAAACTTAAAAATATTGGTTAAAAATATTAAATTCACATATTTACTAAAGAAGAAGATTAAATTGATAATATTTTAAAGAAAAATTTAATTTTAAATTTATTTGAAATGTGAAGATAAAAACATATTTAACACTATTATTAATATATCTATTATAATATATTAAGAGACATGTTAGCTTCAGACATTTGTATAACATGATGATGAGAATCAGTAGAACATTACAAGCAGCACACACCATGAAAGAGAAGAGAGAAAAAAAATGCAGAGAAAAAGGTTAAAATGAAAAGCCAAAGACCAAACACAACACTGAACACAGATTCATAATTCGTTTTGAGATTCATTCTCACAACAAGTCAATTTGATCTCTCTCTTTCTCACTGACATACATACCCTTCACTTGAAATGACTCTTTTGCCCTCTCATCTCTGCCTCCATTTCCTTCTTCTTTGACTCCACCCTTCTCTTTCTGTTCCTCCAAGACACAAACTTTCTTTCTCTACACCGTAATGGACGCCGCCGAAGCTCTCTCCGACGATCCAAATCGACCTGGGTCGAGGCCCAATTCCGCCGCCGACGCTGCTCCCGCCGGAGGCGGTGCAAGGTACAAGCTCATGTCACCGGCGAAGCTCCCGATCTCACGCTCGCCGTGCGTCACGATTCCGCCGGGGCTCAGTCCGACTTCGTTTCTCGAGTCACCGGTGCTGCTCTCCAACATGAAGGTTAGTCAGTGGTGAATGCATTCGTCTTTTCAATTTCTAGGGTTTCTGATTTTTTTGGCTGGGTTCGAGGCTCGCGTTTGATCCGTTTAATTGCTCAGAAAAAGAAAAGGAGTTTAAAGAGAGAAATGGGTGTGTGAATTCATCGGCAAAATTTGATTTTTGTTTTTCTGTGTTTTTTAATTTTTTTTAGTTGAACTTGGTCAAAGGTGTGTTTAAATGTTTTTACTTGACCCGAGTGTGTTGAAGTCCACACAGTGTGAGTGGCATATAAAAAAATAGTGGTCTTTTCAGTGTGATTTTCATGTAAATGCCAAGGGCATCAAAATGGGGCATATGGGACAGTGTTATGCTTTGGACGGAATAATTTTTAAAAATGAGGTGATTTAAATGTTGATGAATGGAAGATGCTGTTTGTTTCACGAAAAATTCGATGTGAGTGACAGAGTGAGTATATGTGCTTTATTTAATCTGGTGGTTGAGGCTAATTTGTTTTTTCTATTTAATTAGTTTTTTTACAATTAGGGCTGGCCCTTTTTCTGTGCTTGATCTTTTTCACTTGTTAGATTTTGTTATTTGTGTTGGGACCATGAGATTCTGATGCTTGCTCTTATGGAATTCTGCATTTTCCCTTTATGCTCAATACGGTGTTTTGTTGGAATATGGCTTTCTCTTACGATTGCTCAACATTCTCATTATTTTCTTTTGCGTCAGTGTTGTTTTTTCACATACTGAATCTTCCTTTGCTTCGGTGCTTTTCCTTTTTGTTTTCAACGGTGTTGCATTGCAGGTTTTATAGGAAATGCTTTTCTCTTTCCCTATTTATATGTGTGGAACAACAGAATAAATGCTTTGTCAAGGGTTAGTGGATCCATATTAGTTCTGTATGGCATGGCATTGGAGTAATATGAGGAATGTCAGAGATTGTGGGTCAAGATTTGTAATTTTGTGAAAGTACAAAAATACATCACATATTTGTTAAATCTTGATGTAATTGTGCGAGTGGTCCTAATCTGTGCATAATTAATGCGGGGTGGTTTTTCTGAGCTGAATTTATATAACTTCCACACGTAGTGATGCAATAGGTTGTGGTATAGATTCTAAATGATAAACATGCAATGTTATCCCGAAGGGAAAATTAGAGTTTTGGATTTGCTCAATTGTAATTGAATCTTTCTGCATAAGTCGCTGATAAATATACTCGATAGCGTGGTTACTCTGATGATTTTGTATGTACTTTCTTTCTGTTATTATTCATGGTCCCTTTACTAGTGTGTATTCTGAAACTTCCTGTTATTTTGTCACTTTCTTTGTCCGTTTGTTGCTCTAAGAAATTAAAATTTTTAAGTGTCTTCATTTATATATTTTTTTGATTCGTTCAGTACTTGCCTATTTAGATTATCTAACGCTTTCTCACATACTTTGCAGGTGGAACCTTCACCGACTACAGGATCCCTTTTTATGCTTCATCAAACAGCGCATGCTTCTGTGACTTCTGCTGCATCTGCTTCATTTCCTGTAACCACTGCAAGCTTCAATACCAATACTGTTGATGACCGGAAACCCAGCTTCTTTGAGTTTAAACCGCACAGTAGACCAAATATGGTAATGAATTACTCTATGCTTTTGCTAGTAAAATTGAAGAATATAAACTCTGAACTATGGTGGATAAATGGACTTGACATTGATGTTTTTCTTCTTAATTGTACCTGATCATAACCTTTATACTAAGTTAACAAGATAGGATAATTCTATGAAGCTCGAACACAACATTTGTAGGATACGTATCGGTGAAGTGTCCAATTTAAAAGATATTTGTTTGGTCTTTGACATAGTTCTGAAGTGTCTAATTTAAAAGATATTTGTTTGGTCTTTGACATAGTTCTGATACCGCTCCAACACAATGTTAACAAGAACAAATACAATTATTTTCTAAATACCCATAAGCTTATTGGATAAGTCTCTATTAAGATTATAGAAATAAGAAATAAATCCTATATAATTAGTAATATTTAGATTATATATGCATTATTGGGAATGTTTTTATATAATCTCTCATTTTAATATTAGGTGATAGTATGTTTATATTGTTATATTTGACTAACCTTGTTTATAGATGACTTTGAATACATAATTCTTGATTGTCAATTGAAATAATTCATAATGATGTAATATAGATCCTTGTCTTACATTTTAAAGATTACACATGTCAAAGTGTCCTATCCATTGTCTGTATCAGTATCCGTGCTACATAGCGATAATTATATAAATATATTGCAATGTTAACTCGAACCAGATTTGATTTCAAGTTTCTTGTTTTGGTTGATGTTGTTTTGAAGATTACTGGTTGCGTGGTACTTACACAATGCTATTCGTATATTTAAGGTTCCTGCAGACCCCGACAATCACGCAAGTGAAAAATCTACTCAAATAGATGGTGAAGGAAAAGCTCAACCTTTTGATTCATCATCACCATTAGTAAAAAGTGAGATAGCGGTCCCTTCAAATGAATTAAGTCTATCATCTCCTGTTCAAATTGTTAGCTCGGGAGCTAATGCCCGTGTTGAAGGTGATTTGGATGAACTGAACCCTAGGAGCAACATAGCAACTGGGCTTCAACCATCACAAGTTGACAATAGAGGTAGTGGACTTTCCGTCACAGCTGAGCGAGTATCTGATGATGGATACAACTGGAGAAAGTATGGGCAGAAACATGTTAAAGGAAGTGAATTTCCACGCAGTTATTACAAATGTACACATCCTAACTGTGAAGTTAAGAAACTATTTGAACGATCTCATGATGGGCAAATCACTGAGATAATTTACAAGGGGACACATGATCATCCGAAACCCCAGCCAAACCGGCGTTACTCAAGTGGAACTATCATGACTATGCAAGAAGAGAGGACTGATAAAGCTTCCTTTCGAGATGGTAATACCTGCTAGATGCTTCTTATTGATGCCATTTTATTGGTACTTTTTGTAAACAAATAATGTGGCTTTCTTTTTCTCCTAATTCTTGAATTGCAGACAAAGGATCCAATATATGTGGCCAGGTGTCTCACCCAGCTGAGCCTGACAGTACTCCAGAGTTATCACCTGCAGCAACAAATGATGGTGATCCAGAGGGTACAGGATTTTTTTCAAATCGGAATAGTGATGAGGTTGATGATGATGATCCCTTATCAAAGCGAAGGTTTGACAGCTTTAGGCCCAAGACCTATGTTTCTTTTTGCTACTCATGTATGTTTGCTGATAGCCGGAATTTCTTTTATTGAGCAGAAAAATGGAGTTTGCAAATGCTGACATTACTCCTGTAGTTAAGCCTATTAGGGAGCCACGGGTCGTTGTACAAACTCTGAGTGAGGTTGATATATTGGATGATGGTTACCGCTGGCGCAAGTATGGGCAAAAGGTGGTGAGAGGCAATCCTAACCCTAGGTATGTTCGGTTCACTCTTACGCCCACTGTAGGGAATGCTGAGATAACCTCATCCTCATTCACAAGAGTGGTGCATTATGATATATTCTAGAAAAGTAGAGTAGTTACTATAATAATATATTGTGAACTGTTGTATATTCTAAATACTGAATCTTAAGCTTTTACAAAGTTTTATTCCAAACCGGTTCTAAAAATTCATTCAATAATTTCTGTTGTCCTCTTTACCTATTGTCTAATACAAAATACTGGCAAAGTTTTATACAGGTATGGTTTTACGTTAAGGAAAGGTGGTGATGGTATGTCAAATGGGAACTGTAATGGTAAAAAATGTTATATTAATGAAAGTTAGTTGATTGTAAGAGCATTATTGCTAAGAATGTGCGTAGAAGTGTCAATGGAGAAGTTTACGGGACAGTAGACTGTTGTTAGGTTCTTAGATATCAAGAAAGTGTAGATCTATATGTATTATTCCTATGCTACGGGAGGAAAAAATATCAATGTAAAATTGTCACGATTGTCGACTAAGAGCGAGTTAAAAGGCAAATTAGGGGAAAAGGAGAGCCGGTATGATATCCACTTATTTACTTGATTCAAGATTTAAGATTTTGTGTTGTAAAGTTTGTTCTTTTTCACTGAATGCGAATATGTTTGCCAAATATTGTAGTTTTTTTCTAGGTCAAAATCTACATTCCTTATAAGCATGTGCTCACTTGATATTTCGAGGATTCCCCTGTTCCTTGGCTGACCAAAACAATATACCAGCATAGTTTTCACTTGAGCAACTATCTGTTTGAATTGAAAGGCGCTTGAAATGCATTTTGTGTGCATAAAACTATCTGTAGTATAATTTGGTCATATATTTCCGTTGTTTTGGCATGAAATGAAAATAAAATCGCTGGTCTCTTTTAGTAAGATCGTTACATTTTGTGGTTGAAGACAATATGATGCTTAGTTACATATTCTGGTTAACCTTATTTCTTACAAGGACTCGCTTTATTTTTCAGAAGCTATTACAAATGCACAAACACGGGGTGCCCCGTTAGGAAACATGTGGAGAGGGCTTCTCATGATCCAAAAGCTGTGATAACCACATATGAGGGGAAACACAATCATGATGTGCCAACTGCAAGGAATAATAGCTGCCATGACATTGCAGGATCAGCAAGTGGTGGTGGACACACAAGAATTAGGGCAGAAGAAAGTGATACCATCAGCCTTGACCTTGGTATGGGAATCAGCCCTGCTTCGGAAAACACGCCAAACAGCCAAGGGAGAATGATGCTTCCTGAATTTGGGGACAACCATGCTCATACCAGCAACTCCAATTTCAAGTTTGTTCATACTTCAGGGGCACCTGTGTACTTTGGTGTTCTGAATAACAACTCTAACCCATATGGCTCTAGAGAAAATCCAAGTGATAGTAGTACATCTTTAAACCATTCTGCATATCCCTGCCCTCAGAACGTGGGAAGAATACTAATGGGTCCTTAAAATTGTTTGCGCACACAAATAAAAGGAAATACTGAGTTCCATTTTGGTTTTTCTTTTTGGCGGGTAAAGTTTTAAAGGCATAGCTCCTCATTTTCTCTTTGGAAATGCTGATAGTTCTTTTATGTAGATCCTTACATGTTGAGAGCTGTTCTTTAGTAGAATTAGTAGCTGTGCCCCTTCAGGTTGACTCTTAAATCTAATTTCTGTTTGTATAATTATATACAGATTCTTCTGTACAAATATGAAGCTTATACCACAATTGCTTCAACAAAACCCCTTGTAAAAGTGTGAGTTCAGCTATTTATAAGATGTAGCTTCTACCTTGTTACTGAACTTACTGTTTTTATTCCATGGTTTACCCCAGCTTCGTTACAACGCAAACTTCCCCACGTGAAGTTGTTTGTTATTCTGTTTGATATTAGTCAAATTCAAAGGCAGGTGACATGTGTAAACAGTGGAATACACGTTTGGTTTTCTCGCACTATTTTTTGCATACAATATAATGTGAAACAAATACTTGTGTGTTTCTGGACAGACTTTTGTATCTAATTCTGAAGATACTGTCACTATTTTTGGGGCCAGACTAGAAGTGGATTATGCTATTTGAAAATGCAGATCCAAACATGGATATATTAGATGTTTCGATTGATCTCAAGTGTATACCAGTTTAATTTTAGGTTCCAAAGTGACACTGAAGTAATTTTGGATACCTTTTTGTTGGATGCTTTGTTTTCTGGTTTTACAATTAAGTAGATTGAATAAAATTCGAATCTGAGTGTAGTGTAGATGCGATGAATAGCACACTAAAGTCACTTCAACAGAAACTTTCTTTTTCTTTTCCTGAGAAGATGAAAGAGTTTGATTGCTACAAATACGTGCAAATGTAACAGACAATCATAATGACGAACGTCAGAAAAATGTTTCAGTGCCATTGATTTGTGGGGCAACTTTTCAGATCAAAGGGTGTATTGCAGACTATAAGAGTGTAATTTCTAGAGGCGTAGAGATCATCAAAGTTGAGTTTTGTCTTTCTCAACCAAACTTTTTTCTATTCACATTACCAGAAATCAAATACCTTATAACATGATTAAGAAAGTCAACTATCTATCGATTATCCTGAATCTCGTTGATAGACTGTAAGAACTAAGAATCCATATCTTGTGTATCCTGCGATAGCTTTAAATAAAAGTAATACATAGAAATACTTGGTTTCTAACTCGTGTTATACTGCTGTTCGTAACTAATAGACATGAAACTGTATTTAAATAAACTGAATAACATTGTTGAAAACGGTCCTCTATATTTAAATCAAATGGTCAAAAGTAAATACATGTCTCAGACAAAAGTCTGTGTTGTTTTGCTTTGTCTCCAGAAAACTTTGTACTCTAGGAGACAGCTATTTGACTAAGACCTTCCTTCCTCATAATATATTTCAAACCACACGCGTTGCAATGTTTCCTAGGAAGCCAGAAACATGATAAAGCACAGAAATGATTAGAGACTATGAGTCAATGATCACTCTTGCTACGGTAGAGTTATTATTTCTAGGCCAAACAACACGGTTTCACGTGAGCTTTTTAGACTAATAAAGCTCTCCTTTACTAAAATAAGGCACTTCAGATTTTACATGCATTCACACAGCTTGGGAATCCTGTGTAGATCCGTGTAGTGGTTGTCAATGACAAATAATTCAATTCATATTCAACTTTGAATATGGCCATATTCAATTGGATTCAAAGAACTAGGAGTTTAGTGTACAAAATTACTACAAGAGTAAAGAATATAAGGATATGTGAGTGTTACTGGTGATTATGAAGGGTCAGAGCAAACCCAGTTTAAGAGAAATGCATTTAAGCATAGAAAGTGAAACTGTAGTAAGAAATACCAGATCCATACGTTGTTTTGCTATATATTTCAACTTACATGTTTTGCAGTTATAAAATACATCTCAGAAAACATAGAATATATTGATATTGCTTGTATTGCTGACAGATTAAGGATGCTCTCTTACAAAACAGTGATTTGACTATAAAGTGAGGAGAAATTGTTGAAAGAAGTTAAGGATGATACATAACCTAACTAGAAGCCTGGAGTAACAAAAAACGAACTCAGTATTGTCAGATTTTCATCTCCAAGCACAAGAGGCAATTAGAGCTTGATTCTTCCAACCAAGAAAAAGTGCACCATCTTTCTCTTCTAGAGTGTAGTGACCATGGTAGCTCTGGAGAAGATCTTTGATTGAAGAATTAATAACGGAGTTCAGAGGGTAAGGTGAAAATCCAGCATCTGTGAAACGCATTCTCCACTTATTCAGAAGCTCATGACGTTCAACTCTTTCTTCTCCTTCACATGCTATTAAGTTGACAACTTCACGAGCCAAACAGTGCTGCTCCACATTAATCCTCTCTTTGTGCTCCCTTGGAAGAGCAGCATCAATTGAATCAAAAACAGCAAAGTAGTAGTTCATCGTCTCAACGAATCGCTGCAAGAACGGCGCATTGTTGGTGTTAAATTCTTGCTCCACAAGAGTCACCACCTTAGGAGACAAGTGCTTGGCTAATCTCAACAACCTATCACGATGATTGTGGCCGTTAACACTTGCATCAGGCACATGGTGCAACATAATGGCAAAGTTCACAGCCACAGCTTCATAAGGGCGAAGTTCAAGGTCTTTAAGTTGCACTTGAGAAGCAGGTACTCTCACAGCATTGAACTCAAAGGGTACATTGCATGACTCTGCAAGTGCTGATAACCTTTTCCCAACAATATCAAGTCCTCCTCCCCGGGCATAAGATGAAAAGGAGTCATCAACACCTGATATTCTGATCTTTGGTGGCCCTCCGGGGCGGCGTGCAAGAGCCTGAATCAGGCTCACCCATTGAGTTCCCTGAGAAATCTGAAAGTCTATTATATGAACTTCACTTTCCTCCTTCAGAGCTTCAGCAATTGCTCCATTTGCTGACATGTATCCAAACTTGAAATATGGACAAACTTCATAGAGTACATGCATGTATGAAAGTAGCTCATTACCAGTAGGCTCACTACATTTCAAGGATTTATAGATTGTGCTTCCTGAAGCAGCCATCCTTGCTACAAGAGACTCCACAATGTATGCTCCCAACCGCTGAATCGGATTGCCGGAAACCGAAACCATCTTACGCGACTCTGACATCATCCATTCAGTTGTCTCCATATCATTCACAGCCATTGCCTTAGCACAAGTATAAAGCATCTCTTTCAAATCCCCTCTAGATACCATCTCCATCATTTTCTTCCACTTCTCAGCCTCTAACAAAATTGAATCAGCTTCTCCTGGCATTAGAGCACCATAGATATCTAGCATTTCTGCATTAGGTCCCAGCATAGCAGTTTCCAATTCTCTTATCTTATGGGACAGGTCATCAAGGTCAAGAGTTGGGTAAGGATCATTCTCTAGTGGGCCACTGGCAATTTCAAGAGAATGCTGTGGCCTTAGCACATATGAATTTGACTCTAGCTTTGACAACGGACTATTGTTTGATGAGAAACTGAGAGCAGGTGGAGAATTTTGGCAAGGGAAACTGTTGCTTGTGGAAGCAGATTCAAGGGTGCAATATTGCTCTAAGGTTTGGACAGAAGGGTAGGTTGTTTGGCTGCTGTTATCAGAGGAAGAGTAATTGTCTATGTTCTCGCTTGATGGTAAGCAATATGACTCCAAATTTTGCACGGGCTCAACATAAAACCCACCAGGGCCATAAGAAATTTTATGATTCTGAGATGTTTGCATTGAGATCCAGGTATAGTCAAACTCCAAAAGATTTCGACACAAAATCAGCTGAATTCTGGACTCTATTCAAGCCTGTTTATCATTATCCACGTTTTAATTGCAGTGTAATGAATATCTGAACTAATCTGCAGAAGGTCAAGGAAGAAATTTAGACAAATATGATAACAAAGGTATCTGAAACTATAAAGAATCAATACTAAGACACAGTGTATTGATATTGATTGAAGAAGGTAATGTAGTTTTCCTAAATCTGTTATTCCTTGAGGTTGGGTGCAAAGGTGTATGTGATCTATTATTCACATAAAGGTCAGAAACTAGAAAGATTTGAGATGAAACTTTTATTAAAAGATTCAAAATCAGAAGAGTAAGCTTCTTGACATCAGAATCTATATTTCCCAGATTCGTAACAAGCTATTACATAAACAGAAAACCAAAAGAGACAGTGCATAAGTCTAGTTGAAAGCAATTTTATAAGTGTAATCGTTTGATCAGTGGTTTCAAATTTAAGCAATAAAAAAAGTAAAACAAGACACTTTTCTTTTTCTTCTTTGCTTATCTCAGTAGAAAAAGTAAAAAAGGTGATGTTATTGAGAAAAGGCTCTCACATGCTATACATCGGTTTCAATTAAAGGTAAACACAAAGGATAAGCTATTCTGTAAAACACCAAACAGGCAATTAGGAAAAATTTATTGGTATTCTGGATTGGACTCAACTATGGAAACTCAATTAACACAGAAGTTTTTTTATATCAAACAGTTTTAAACCTTCCCTTGGTCAGAAACTACCTGCAAAAAGTATGCATTCAAATCCATATTCAAACAAAGTAGAAAAACACAGATAAGAAGCTTTCCCTCAACAACTATTGAAACAAAGCCAAAAGGTAATTAGAAAAAAACATTCAAATATAGAACAGAAAGAGCTTCAACATGCCATGACTATCAATGAACTCCAACAACAACCCTTTGTCACAAACTCAATAAGAACAACCATTGAAGAAAAAACAAAAATAACACATTTTTCTCACCACCATAAACTTAGCAAGCAGAGACACTTCATGATATCAACCAATAACAGAAATCATGAAAAGGGAGCAGTTAAAAAATTTCAGAGACTCTCACCTCTGCAAAAAAACCTGATCTGAAAGAAGATTACTGAGAAGCAGTGATGCCCCAGTTGGATTTGAAGCTCAAAGTGACTGAGAAGACTCTATCATGCACATACACATATGTGTCATACAAAGAAAAATTGTTTGGAATTAGAGATTAAATCTTAGAACACATGGCAAGTCACAAAGGTTGTAGTTGGGTGGTGCTATGGTCCCTATGAACTCTGAATTGCAGTTTTGCCATTTTATATATGGACGCCAACATAGAAAGTCTCCTATACTGGCAAATTACTTTTTTGACTCTGACATTGCACTTCATTTACAAAGACTTTGATCACTTTGTTAACTTTTTCTTTCTTTTGTTTCTATTCACTTCATTATTCTCGAATATCTTTGGATTTCTATTACTATATTTATATCTATTAATATTTTAGTTTTAACATCAACATGTTCAAAGGTTTGCGACGAAGAGGGTGATCGTTACATTGACATTTTTTTTAAAGAAAGTTGTGATATTCTTTCTTTTAAGAAAAGAGACATGATAATATTTTTTTGTGTGTTTAATTTCTGCATCATTGGAGTTATATTAATTCTTATTAAGTGTTTTAGTGTAAGTTTTGTTATATTCAAGAAAAACTTTAGAACCTTTATTTTAAGAAGGGACAAAAGCATTTCTCGTGAATCTTTTTCTTTTTTGTCAAAATATAATTATCCATGTAACACGTTAAATTATAATTATTTTGTATGTCACTAATGTAAAGTTATTTTTACATAAATTGCTTTTACGTAATAAAAATAATATTCCTGTAAATATATAAAAAACAGTATATAAACACCTTTTTTTTGTCCACATCAGAAAGAACTTAGTGAAACCAAATCAATACAATTACAGAGTCTCAATTATCTCAAATTACTGTTTTTCAATTATATCAAATCTTCTAAGTTCACACTCATCAAAATTTTATCAAACAAAATAATCGAGAAAAATGTAAAAGGGAATTCCTTAAATGGAATTAACATAAAATTTAATCCAAAAGAAGAAAAGTTGCATTGCCTCAGTTCTTGAAAGTACTTATTTACACAAACAAAATCTGTGAATAAAAAATTGTTTATAAGCTGGAAATTGAGTAAAATAAGCTTGTGAAAAGGTTGGCACTTGCAGAAAGTTTATGAGCATTCACTTTTAAACACTAAAAACGTACGAGTTGAATAGTATTATTATATTGGAAATGCAATGTAATTTTATACATCGCATTCATTAAAAATTTATATAGATAAATTATTATGCATAATTGTAAAACTATTGAATTATTAATATTAAAAAAAATACAGTTGGAACATTATTAATTTTTGTTGTTTTGTTTGTTAAAAAGGTAGTAAAGAAAAGTGGGTGTAAGTGACATAGACACGTCATGGAATTGAGTGGTAGTAAACATCTAATGATGCATGTGCTGGCGTCTCCTGGAGTGGGCCCCACACGCTTTCACCTCTGATCATTTTAATTCCTAGGTTTCCATCAAAAAAGTAAATAACTATACTACATCATTTAAATACATTAATTTTTTTAATTTTTTTATGAAAATATATCATTTTCTTGTTTAGTTCTTGTGAGTTTGTTTTATATTTTTGTAATGTTTAGATTTTGTACAAGAAACGTAAACTCCTAAAACATGTTAGATGATCGTGGAACAATTTTTGTTCAGATAGATAATTTACCCAATAATAAATATTAGTGTATTTTCACTACAATCAAATGTTTGATAATCAATTTTAAAAATAAAAATAATTAATATAATGATTAATTTAAATATTAATTTATAAATTAAAAATTATTAGTAATTAAAACAGTTTCTAAATTGATATTAATTAATTTCAAGAATTTAGCTATTAAAATATTAGTCACTAAATTTGTCTAATTTGTGACTAATTTATATACAAATTTAAAGATTATTTTTTCTATAATTTTAGTTATCAATTTAAAGATCAATTTATTGAAGTGATCGATATAGAGAATAATTTAAAAATTATTTTAGTTACTAAATTTTTTTTGTCACTAAAATTGATAATTAATTAAATATTTTTTTAGTGTTTACTTTTAGTCTAACGAAAAAAATTAAAGTTTTAATATAAAAATTTAAAAATTTTATATAAACTGAATTAATAATCATAATAATAAAATAAATATTTAATCTTAAATAATTATTATATATAATTATTAAATTAATATAAAATTAACTTTGAAAAAAATTTACACTTTTTTAATCTAAATATTTAGTAGTTATTTAAATATTAACATTAATTTTTGTTTTAATAATTATGTGGCAATTATTAAAAATCAAATATTTAATTAATTACCTTAATTATTAGCATAATTTCAATAAATTAACAAAATGAAGGTCTTAGATTAAAAGTATAATTAAATTTTTTATTATGTTAAAAATAAAATATATTAGTATTTATTATACTGAATCGATTAATGTCCAATTTTTATTTGTAAAACAAAAGAGCAAAAAATCTGAAAAAAAAATTAAAGGATGTAGATATAATACAAGAAAAGGCTAGCATGTTGAAAAGTAATGTAAAGCTGAATAGTTATTTATTATCATTAAATAGGGTTTATATTTGATTTAACGGTTGAGATGTTGAATGTTGAATTGGTTGTTTAAGTTAAGTTGATTAAATTGTGAATAAGTTGGTTAAAAGATGGAATTTAGTTGTTGTAAGATAGGTTGCAGGAAAAGGAGTTTATGTGGTGGAAGAGATGAAGTGGATAGAGTGCGTTGAACGTTGAAGCCCTACGTGTGCATGCCTCTAGGGTTTCTTCCATCAAAGGGCTTTCAATTTAAAAGCTTGATTGGAGATATTTTGTTTTGATGCTTAGTGTGGACTTTTTAAGAGAGTTACTTACGTATATTTGTTTTCTTCTCTACTTTGAGATAGTGGAAGTTAATTTTGTTTTTAACTCTAATTGTATATCTTAATTATTATTATTTTTTAGTTAAATTGTAAGATCTTTGAGTTGTGAGTTATGATGCAAGAATATGATACGTGTACAATAATTTTTCAAGGAAATTTTTGTTTTTGATAGAGTAAATGTCACTAAGAAGTTCCTTTTTCTTTCTATTTCTATAATTTTGAACTTGATTTGTTATATAACTCAAAATTAGGCTTTCTTTCTATATTTATTAATTTTAATTTACTAAAAAATTTATTTGATAAGGTTTATTTATTTTTTAAATAGGACCTAGTTATTTTCTTTGATTCATCAGAACTTTAGCGATCTTGAATGATTAATAAGACATTTTTATCCATATATATGCAGCACACATTTGGAAAGTGAAGAGAACGTCTAAAATGAATTGGAATTTGAGTTTAAATACATATGGGTGTGAGAAAGTAAGTCTTCATATAAGCTTTATAGATACAACTTCGCGTACTATAAATGATTATAGTGATAAAGACAAATTAATAACTTATGCAACACATTTTTTGAATAACAAATATCTTATAAACTTATTTTCAAAAAAAAAAGCGCACACACACACACACACATATAAGAGTCTTCATTACCATCATCATCACATAGTAGTCATCAACATCATCATACCATGAGACGGTATCACTGAGTGAATTTCTATTTTTTTTTCTTAATAATCTTACTTTTTGAAATTCAAAATGACTTTCTTATTTGAGTGGCTTCCTACTACTTAATTGGTTCTCTCTCACACACACGTTCACCCAATTATTGTTTGAGCGATACTACTTCCTACCATTGTTTGAGCGATACTACTTCTTGTGTCAGATCTCACTACTTAACTCTTGAGAAATCACATTATGGCTCGAGTATTGATACATTGTTACATTGTCTCACATTCCAAAATCCAAGCACCAACACCTTTTTTTCACTTTAGCGGCATCATGTCACTTGAGTAATATTCACTCCTAAGGAAAGAGAATTGTGTTGATCTCTATTTCGTTCAAGACTCAAGTCATCGTTTGAGATATATACTCTATTGTTTGAGAATTCATGTTGTTGCTTGAGCAATATTGAGTAGTGCATGCAATAACGACTTATCATGGGTGTCACTTGAACAATAGTCCATTGCTTATATGATATAAGCTATTGTGTGTGTGTGTGTTGTGTGTCTTTGTTTGTGTCTATGTGTGTGTCTCTTTGTATTTGTGTTTGTGTGCCTACACATGTTGTGTGACTTTGTGTGTGTGTGTGTGTTTGTGTGCCTACATGTGTTTGTGTATGTATGTACGTATGTGTGTGGGTATGTGTGTGTGAGTGTGTGTGTGTGTGTGTGTGTGTGTGAGAGAGAGAGAGAGAGAGAGAGACAGTGTGTGTATGTGTGTGAGTGTGCGTGCATGCGTGTGTGTGTGTTTTTTTTTCATTGTTATGATTTTTTTTTTGGTTAAATTATGTTTTATCTCCATTTTTGTAATAAAAAAATATCGATTTGGTCCCTTTATTTTTAGAAGTCTCACTTTGGTCTCTATTTTTGAACAAAAAAAGGATTAATCATGTTCTTTATATTAAATTGGGTTAAACGATGTTAAGGAAATAATGAATAGGCATGGTTCTCTCTGATTAAAGGTAAATGAAATTACTTATGTGGATTATTAGAAGGGGGTTTTGTTATAAACAGAGATTGAGATTATGTGAAATTAGGGTTTTCATTAAGGAAAATAGGGATTGAAGACTGATAGAAGATTGAGGTGTTTGGTGAAGGTGATCATATCTGGGAACGTGTTTGATGGAATCACGATTTCTTTTGGTGTAGGTTCTCCTTAGGATGCTTCCTAAATATTATCACCGTGTAGGAGATCATGAGAATACTCTTATAACAAAATTATTTGGGATCCATAGAATAACACTAAGAGGTGGATAAAAAGGTATCATTTGTTACCTATATGGAACTTCATTTCTCTTTTTCTCAAATTGAATATATATACATATATATATATATATATATATATATATATATATATATATATATTTCCTTATTTTGTTTACCATGTCTGTTTTGTGTTTATGGGAAATGTGTTTTGCACAGAACTACAAGGAAGATATACATACAATGATAAAATTATTTGCAACACAACATTGAAAGATCTTGATCTAAATATGAGTTTCATATGGATAAAAATTTACAAGAATCCTTACTCAAATAACTTGCTCCTAACAATCAGTTACCTTAGTGACAAATGTGCAAATCATAACCAAAATTTTGTTTTCTAGTGAAGGCAAATTTTCCTAGATCGTAAGTTCTTGGAGTCACAACATATAATTAATTACAGTCTTTTGTTGGGATTACTACCTTGTATCACTTTTTTAATATAACTTAATTATTAAAAAAGAATAATTCGTGATTTCATTTGCCGGGTCACTATTTAATCAGACAAAATCATGCTTATGCATTGATTCCTTAAAACCGTTTAATCCAATTAAACATAATGGGCATGATTGATACATTTTTTCGAAAATAAAGACATAATTGAAACTTATAAAATAAAGGTTTCTTAAAAAAATAGACTAAAGATATAATTTAACTTTTTTTTTTCAATTTTATATCACTATTTTGAATATTTGTACTTTAATCTCATTTGTTTTTAAAATTTGTCAAAATAATGATAAAAGTATTCCAACAATGACACATAACATAAGTGATATATCACCAGTCAAAATTGATACATAACATATGGATGGCAAGACAAATTAATATCATACGATATAAATTTGGCAAGACAAATTATATTAACGCGTTTTTAAAATTTTGGAACAAATTAGAGTGATTCAAAATAGAAATTAAGAAAATACCAATGAAACTAAAAAAAAAAATAAAGACTATTCCGCCTCGTTTGAAAACTTTTCTGCAAGAGATATATTTCACAGAAATGATTATGAAATTTTTCTTCCGGTTTAAATTATGGAAACTTTTCTATGGATAAACTTAGGGAAATTTCCTAAGATAAACTGTGAGAAATATCCATGAATTTTTGAACACCAGCAAGATGTATTTTATATAAATTTAAATACCATTCACTAATTTTATCTATGAAAAATATATTTTTTTACTTTTACGTAAAAGGGACGAGTTTAAGTTATAAGATACTAAATTTAAAATTTTAATATCGATGTTTGTCCTGTCGAATTTTATCGAGCTTAGATAAATTTACATGGTACCCGTCCTACAAATTCTTACTCTTTTTTTTTTTTTAATTTATACAAGTATTTTAAATAAATTATACTGCAAATATTAATTATGATTCAAATGATACGTAAAAAAAAATTGAAAAAATTTAAATATAAAAAGTTAACAATTATATTATATTTTTCAAAATGTACATTTTTCTTTTAAAAATAAATTATTTGATTATGTTACAATTTAACTATTAAAATTTTACTTTTGAAATTTGGAATAATTGGTATTGATACATGTGAGTTTGAAATTGTTTATATGATGTTTAATAAAACCTACCTTGATTCAATATATTTATTGTCAAACACCCTGTGAAATATTTGTTTTTTTTATTTTTTTTAATATTCTTTCTAACAACTTTTAGATGAAGAAAATATTTACATAAAAATATCAAGATATTTTAAGTTTGGAAATAAATACTTGTCATGAAATATACTTAATAGAAATAATAACATCTCTTAATTATTATTTTTGGGTACTAATCTCAACCACTTTTTCAGCAATCACACCAACACACATAAATGTCATCATGCATTATTTTCTCTAATGCTACTATTTGCTTAAGCTGACATTATTCTCATGTTGTGACCCACAATCTCTAATAAATGCTTATTATAAAATTACATGTTGTTGAAACCCTAAATCATTTAATTGACATAGCCAACCCTTTGATATATTTGTTTAACTTCATTGAGACTAAAGTAGTAAACCATCCTTTTAGGTATAGTTTTAGGTAAGAACTCCAACATTAGAAAAAGAGAAAAAGAATGTTTGGTTAAGTAGGGACAAGGGTAATTGTTTAGTATTTCATGTAATCACAAAACATCATTTGCCATGCATCTAGGCATTAATTTAGTCAACTTTCAAATAAACTTTAATAAAGTTAAATTTATATTATAATATTTTGTATTGCTTTTCACATAATAGAATAAATATAGATTTCTAAATATACTTTCATTTACAACTTTACATAGTAAAATGATGGTCAAAGGATCAATTTTACATGAATTCAGCTTTATATTTGGATGTAAAACTGAACTTTACAGTCAGTTAAAACAAAGCACTACCAATTAGGCATTATTTAATTCATAAACATTTTATTTAATATAATATTTCTTCATTTAACTATCATTATTTAATGACATTTCTCATCCTTTTTTTTTCAATATTTTACCATCGCTTTTATTCACATATTAAATGTCCAGTACATACTATTAAATTATCTAGAAATATAAAAATTGCTTGAGTTTTTTATAATAAAATATGTCAATATAAATCCTAGAAATAAGAGAGTTGCTAATCAATTGTAAGAAATTTACATTTATGAAACTCGTATTAAAATATATTTTTTATTAATTAATATTTTATATAACTAAAGTTCATCAACTTTGACTTAAAATTGAAATTTATTGATGTCTAAAATTTTGATATTTTTTGGTTCCTAAACTTTAAAAAATGAATGAATATAGTTTTTTAACCTAATTATGTTAATTTTTTTTACGTGTTGAACGCGTTTCATGTTAGTATTGGAGTTATTTACACCGTTTGACACATTCTCAGTTCAATATTTGTTGAAAAATATGCTCGACTCCTAAAAAAAATTAACGTAATTGAGTTAAAATAACTATATTTATTTATTTTTTATGTTTAGAAACCAAAATATTTTGAAATTTCGAACATAAACGAATTTCAATTTTAGATCAAGAGCTAAAAATATACTTAAACCAAATTATTTTCACAGACTAAAATAATGACATTCATATCATTACGCATTTAAACAAAAATTGAAATATAATGTTAAAATATGTAAGCAGAATTAGGACAAGGTTCATAGCGTCATATGTAATAGTTGAATTAATTTTAAAATATACTATTAAACTTATATATATATATATATATATATATATATATATATTCATATTCATGAACCGATATACAAGTTGATAGATTTGTATCCAGTTCAAAAATAATAAAAACGACAACATATTATTAAATAACATTTAAATAATTTTACTCTTGTGTTTATAAATTATTATTTTTGTTGTCGATTGTCATACTTAAAGTACAGTACACGACAGCATTTTCCTAGACGACAATGATGGAAAGATAACGTTTTTCTTTTTCAACTTTTTTCTGTATGACTTTGTTTAGTTAATCTTTATTAATGTATGATTCACAAAATTCAAAGTTGCATTTTATTTCAAAGGTGAAAAAGTCTAAAAAGTATGCATTGAATTGCATTGTCATTCCTGTTATAAAAGAAAAGAAAAACTATGCAAAATTCCAAATTAAGAAGATTCTAAAGGATAACAAAAACAAGGGTGTTGCATGCCATGACTCCTTATAATTTGAGTTAGGTTAATTTGAGAAAAGTAAAATAAATTTGGTTTAATGAATCCAAATATTTAAATTTAAGTTCCTAACTGAATTTTCTATAGATTCTAAATTTTATTTTCCAATTTAAATAAGTTGAGGAATAAAATATATTTAAGTTAGTCAATCTACCTAACTCATTATTTTATGGTAGGTTGAATAGATTTACAAAGTTTTAACTAAGGTAAATTGAATTGATCAAATTTTAACTCCACCTATTACAAATGAATCCTTATAAGGTAGGTTCATTTAACTTTTAACAACTCTTTTCTCTTTATCTGTGGCTAAAACATATTTGAAAGTGAAAAAGCTTATGCAATGGTTTGTTGAAGTTGAGTTGAAACTTTCCCTTGTTAAGTTTTCAATTTGTTGTTTTGTGTTTTGTTTTTCAACGCACCAAAATGCACGCCATGATTGTTTATGTCATATTTGATGCTGTAGAATGACATTGATTCATCGTCAACCGTGCGTCACGCATGGTGCCAACAATGGTTTTCGTTCATTTTGAGTCATTTTTGGGTCTCAATTTTCCTTCTGATTTTCTATCATAATTTCATCTCCACCTCATGTTAATTGTGATGTGATGATGTAACTTGTTACATTTTAATTCCTTGTCGATATAAGTCCAAAATTGTGGCTCTTCTCTTATTCAAACATCAAGACAAAACACTCTTAAATCTAACAAGGACCCAAATTTTGAAAGCTCATCAGGATAAGATTTACGAGGATGTTCGAAACATAGTTTATACTATTTCATTTTTCATATTTGCACCATTTTTTAGCTTCTATGTTCCAATAGCAACCCTAATTTAATAGTAATCCAATTAGTTATTACAATATCATTAAAGAGTTTAGATTTAGTTATCGAGAGATAGATGATCGGTTAAAAACACACTTCACAAAAGTATACAGAGTCACTTGTCAAATTTCTTATCTAAGGATGTATTTTTTCTAGAAGAATGATTCAAGGACGAGATGATTGATTTGAATGGATTTGAAGATAAAGTTTATATTGTTCTGTTTAAGAAATTTGTAGATAACATTAAAAGTAATTTGTGAGTAAAATTTGTGAAAATTTATAAAGGATTTGACTGATATAATTAATAAAAAAATTTGATAAATAAAAAAATAAGATTACCAAATTATGATTGATGTTAAAAATAAAATAAAATTACATTTAAATAAGTTGTAATTAATTTTGAAATTTTTTTTTATGAAAAAAAATATTACTATTATTACTGTTATATCAGTATGGGAATACTTCCGCAAAGTCTAATCTTTCTGCTGGATTCACACCAAGAAATATTTCATTTGATAAAGCTGGTTCCCATCAATTATTGAAAAAGAAAATTATACAAGAAATATAATTTTGCCTACTTCAAAGAGTCATTTAATCAATATGATATTAATAATGTAACAGTGGCATGATTTAGAAGAAGAATCGTTTATGCTAGTAAATTGGCCTGTTAATTGGATTTGATATTCTTATGAAGTAGAATATCTAGTTATTAGTTACAAAATTGGATATATATGATATGAAATATATTTTGTTTTAGAGGGTCTTGATGTTTAAATTTTAAGCGTAAAATCCCAGAGAAAAATAAACCTCATTTTTCAATTCTTTATCCTATGAGGTAGAGTATAGATTTTTTATTGAATTTTTTTTATGTTATTTTCTGTGAGTATTAAAAAAACACTATATTAATATTTTAATATTCTTTTAATATATTTTAAAATGTTAAAATTAGTAATAATTAATATGTTACGAAGACATAATATACAAACAGAAGAAAAAATCCTGCAAAGAATCTACATTCTAGAAATATATGATTTCTTTAGAGAATAAATGCTGAAGAAAGATAACGTTGACCTTGAGATATATGAGACTTATGCAATGAATACACGAGTCAATCAAAAAATGATAAATTTTAGTTCCCCACCAACTTGCAATCTTTAAAATTATCACAAAATCTGAATTTCATTTCTGTGGATTTTACAAGTAACATCTTACTATTAAGAAAGGGGTTAAATTATGTTTTTGAAAAATATTTGTATCGAAAATCCTTTTATTTTGTTTTTAGATATTATGAAGACGTTTAATGGAAAGATATTATAATCAAGACGTTTACATTTTGTCAATTAATCTAAACTTCAAATTATATTTCTCCTCCCTTAAAACAAATTGTTCATATAATATTCATCAAAACAAAGTCTTTTTACCCAACTCTTTTTTTCTATAGCCTGTACCTTTTTTCTTAGCAATGTTTTGGATTTAAGATATTAATGAAACCTTGAATTTTGGCCCAGAAGAAAAAGTCCCCTTCATTAAGTCAACCGCATTAAATTAACCTACAAAGTTTGCTTCCTAGTATACTTGTAGGAATCATGCGTAGGATCTTAATGATAACAAGATATAATAAATAAATTGATAAGATTTATGATGGATTTTATTTTTATTTAAAATTTGTTCAGATAGCATAGAGTTTCAAGGTCCGATACGGATTTGTTTTTAAAACTATCTTGAAAGAATAATGAAAGAATGTATATTTAATTTTATTTATTTATTTTGACTCTTAAGTTATATATACTATTGGTCATACTAAAACAGGCTCCTCACACAAGGTTTAAGAAAAAGAAGTTTTACGATGGATTTTATTCTGATTTAAAATTTGTTGAGATAGTATGACGTTTGAAGTTTTAGTACGGTTTTGTTTTTAAAAATTATCTTGAAAGAACAATGAACAAATGTGTATTTAATTTTTTTTATTTTTATTTTGACTGCTAAGTGATATAGATTATTGGTCATACTAAAATAAGCTCCTCACTCAAGGTTTAAGAAGAAGAAGGTTGACTTTTAGAATAACTTTTTTATTTTCTTTTTGTTGAGGGCTAAGAGAATGAAGATTCATATATAAAACCTCATTTTCATTTCTATAAATACTGTCAACGTTTTAACAGGTATTGTTCATTTTGGAGCGTGTGCTCCGTCATGGTGTGGTCTTTAAAAGACATCTCGGTGGATGGAAGGAGGAAGGGGTATTTAAATTACATTAGGCCTCCACTTATAAGTGATTTTGGACTATTGGACGTGATTTTGGACTATTGGACGCAAAAGGAATATAAACTCCCTAATCGAGATCTAAGGGGAATGACGGATCATCCCCATTGAATGGCTTAAGGGACCGATAATTCTATTATCAACCCCACAACAGGCACTAATGTTCCGATCCAAAGTCTATTGATAGAATCACTATCAATCACCATATATTCGGGATATTGTCCGTTCTGGAGAGTGTGTGTTTCGTCATGGTTTTGTTCTTAAAATGCGTCTTAGATGGTAGAAGGAGAAAATAATATTTAAACTGTCTTAGGCTTCGACTTCTAAGCGATGTGAGACTATTGGGTAAAGTCGGAACAATAATATTTTATATATAATAATATTTAATAATACTAATAACAATATAATAAAATATCACAACATAATAGTACTAATATAATAATATAAAACAAAAAATAGATATAAAATAATAATACACATTTTTGCTTTAATGTTAAATCAAATACTATTATGAAATGGGTTTGAAATGTCAAATAAACTTAACATTTTTTTTAAAAAGACTAAATCCATATAAATTGAAAGATGAATGACTAAATTGGTCCAAAATTTCAAAATAGACTAATTATAAAATTTACCAAAAGTTTAGAAACCAAAAACATATTTAATCCTAAATAATTTAATAATGACATTGATAACAAACTAAAAACAAATTAAATATTAAGAAAACATATTTTTTTTAATTTATTAAATATAATTGTATTTCTAACTATTTATACTATTTACAATTTGTCATTTAAAGACAAACAATGTAGTAAGAATTTGAAATATAAATTTGTGTTAAAACGTGACAAGTCTACTAGACAAATCTACTAGACATGTGACATTTATATATTTACAATACTATTTATATTTATGAATGATCTATCATTTGTAATTTATATAATTTACTATTTTCAATTTTTTGCATAGTCCAATATTTGTTTTTTTATATTATTTATTCTTTACATTTTTTTCATAATTTATCATTTGTAGTTTTATATTGATTTACAGTTCATAACTTTTTGTATCGTATAATGTTTATATTTTTTTAAAAATCTTCTTAACAATTTCTAGATCATTTAAAATGTATTATTTTTATTTTTTTTATATATTATTTAAATAATATTTTTTTAAATTATTAATTTTGATTAAATCTATTTATATATTATTTGAAATAATTATATACAATATATTTTATTTAAAGAATATATAAATAACTTAATTATATTTTTACTATATAAATCAATCAAAATATTATTACTTAATTTTATAAATAAAATATTATAATTATTAAAATTGCACGCTACAAATATTACTTTTAGGAGAAACTAAACTTGTATTGGATTTAAATAGAGAAAGGTTTTAGTAAATACATGCTTCAATGTCAAGAAGTGGACGTGCCGGAGTGGTTATCGGGCATGACTAGAAATCATGTGGGCTCTGCCCGCGCAGGTTCGAATCCTGCCGTTCACGTTTTATTATTTTTTGTACATCTAAACATGATTGTATATGTTTCGGACATTCTCCATCATTCTATTGTTAGTATATACAGAAATTTCTAAGTCTGTGTTTTATAATATTAAATATAATAAAAGTATTATTTATATTAGATTTTGTTAGTCAAAAGTTTTATTGGTGGCATTAATTCTACTAGAGGATTTAAAGAAAAAAAAAAAAAACTAAACTATACTATCTAACGAATAAATAACTCAGAACAATATAACATAACAAAACTTTTATTAGTTTTAAAAAACTTATACATTATATCCAATACCACAGTACCTCAAAGTGTGAACAAATGTTTATAGTTATTTAAATCTATACTACTTTAAATATATTATTTTAATAGATTTATTAGTACAATCCATTTAATTTGATTTAAATAGAATATATAATTTTAAAAATCCAAAATTAAGGTAGATCTAAATTAGTTTTAGTAATGAAATTTTAGATCAAATTAAATTAGGTAAGGCAAGTGTAAACATCCAATTTTGTCTAGATGAATAATATTTTTTTTAAAATAAAAAATAAAAGAAAAAATATTTTTTAGTTAATGGTAAATAAGAAAAAGGTGAAATAAAATTTTCTTCAAAAATTTTCAAACTTAAAAATACGAGATAAAAAAAAGAAAAGAAAAGAGAAAAAAAAGGAAGAACTCAATTTGTTTCTAATTATCATACCCCTCCTCGTAAGTCCAACAACTCAACATTTTTTCATCCTCACTCCTTGTTTTCTACCCTTTGTTTTTTATAGAGAAAACAATGATATGATTCTAATAATTAGAAGTAATATCTCTTCTAATAATTAGAATCAATATTACTAATGATAAATTTGCTTTGATTCGGTGTGAGTTGATATTCGGTGATGTGTTGTTATCATAACTACTAATTTCTTCCTTATATTGTTGGTTAGAGTTACATTGATATTGTAATGCGTATCCACAATCTGTCATATGAAAAAGGGATCGGAAAAAAAAAATATTTTCTACACTTCTCTCTTTCTCATTATCACTCACACAATCCCACCTTCTTTTTATCTCTTTGGGGAGAAGAGCAAAATTCTTACCAAATGGGGTAGGAAGAGAAGAAAGAAGGTAATTATAATATAGAAAACAAAAGAATGAGATTGATAAAGAAGAGGACCAACTGAAAAGTTTAAAAGGTATGTCAGTGTCAATATTCTTCTTATTTTTTTATTTATACATTCCCAAATTTTCACTATATTTTTTTGTTTTAATATTGTACTTTTTTTTACACCTAAATTTGGTCTTCTTTTTTCATCTTATTTTAAAAATCATAACAAAAAATAGTTTTCCCCATTTCTTTTAGTGTTTGTCCAACACCAATTTTTTAAATTCTTTTCTTTTTCTTCAAAAAAAAATATTAAAAAAACTAAAATAAAAAATAGTTTTCTTTGTTTACTTTTTAGTGTGTGTCCGGTCGTTAGCGTTGCATGACATCCATTTTCAAAGAATTAAAAATAAAAAAACATAAAAAAGTTTTCAAAATTATAAAGAAAAAAAGAAGCCAAATCAAGAATTTTATAGATTCATAAAAAACTGCATAATCCAGATCTTCCATTGGGAGATACGTAGGAGAAAGATTAGTCTTTGTCGAACAAAAAAACTAAAAAAATATTTTTGTTTATTTTGTATATTCTTTTATTATTATTTTTGGAGAAAATAAACATTTTGAAAAAACCACATTCTTTTTGCACGTTTAATTAAAGGTATCGTCTTAGGATGGACGTTGTGGGTGCTAATACCTTTTCCACGAGTAACCGACTCCCGAACCCAAAATTTAGACAAAATTAAGATAAATAAAAATAAAGGGACCAAATCGATATTTTTTTACAAAAATAGAGACCAAAAACATAATTTAACCTTAATTTTATATAAATAATTCTTTTTCACACTAATTATCTTGTTGCATGTTTTGTCTTGCTTGTGTTTTATTTGTCTCTTTTGCAATGATCACATAATTATCTAAACAAAGGAAGATACACGTGATAATACTCTTCTACCGGAGAGCAATGAGATCGAGGAGTAATGCTGTGGTCTCCTACAATTGTATAAGAGTTTGGGTCTCATACAAGCTCATTTTTTTCTATAAATTGTTCCAAACAGTAACTAATGTTTTTTAAACAAAACTTTAGTACTACATCACTTTCTTCCAACATTTTTGCTTGAAGTAACTCTAAGAAATTGTGGCTTTTGTGCTAAACATCTTTTATTGGATATACTCTAAGAAGGCATTCACAAAATATATCAAATTTTGACACATGTTTATTAGGTTTAATTAGTCAGATGGTATCCACTTTCATTTAAATGTGTCATTTTGGTACCCACTTTTAAAAATATGTCAATTGAATCCCAACTTTGAAAAGATGCCGCAATTAGGTCATTTTCAGCAAAAAATTATTAACACCGTTAACAATATTGATATTTAAAATGACTTACAAAATTAAATATTTATATTTATATTTATATTAAAATTTAGTGGTAAAAATCATGAATTAAGTTGACGACTTTAGTAATTTTTGTCTGAAAAAGACTTCATTAAAACACTTCTTCAAAGAATTGAACTAGATTAACAAATTTTTTAAACCGGGTACCAAACTGACACATTTGAACGAAAGTAGATATCATTTAACTAATTAAACTTGTTTATTAAAAATAGCACTGAGGACAACTATAGAGACAGCCACTAACTTTTTTGAATATACAATAAGTGGCTATTTAATATTTATTTGAAAGATAAATATAACATAAAAACTTCACACATGTGGATGTTTAGAAAAATGAATTTAAGTAGAAATTATGATTTAAAGTTTGGTTTTTGATACAAATTTAATACCCTTTATATATAGGTCTAAACTTGGAGTGCAAAATTAGAGTTTTCAAGCTTTTGTAGTCAAAGCAATATTTTTCTGTTGTTGAAATATAATGGTCAATTTTATGACAAGTGGGTAGCAATTGGCCCATTCAGTGATTTGTCGAGTTATCTACTAATTTATCCAAATATAATGCGTGAATAACTTATAGTTCTTGAATAAAGAAAATTTCTAAAACACTTTAAATTTATGTTTTGATAATCACATCAATTTAAACACCAAAATTTAGAAGATTGAAAATAGTATTTGCGTTAATGCTCGACCTATATAAAATCGGAACTAATTAATGTATTAAAAGGTTATGCTCAAATTTGAAGAGAAAGATTAAAGGTCATAAAGTGCGTTATTTATTAAATTATGAGATGCAGTAATTGTTCTTCGATTATACTTATTTGAATTGAGAAGCTAATTGGATTGTCCTAATATTCCTAGATTCTCTTGTTGAGTATTTTAAACGTATTTGAATGAATTTAAATTGTCAAAATGGAGACTTTGAATTTTCCATTGGGAAGACTTGAAAACACTTTTTTAACGTTGAAATGTTGACACGTTAGAGCCTTCCTAGAAGCTCCAATCAATGTATGGCTATTAAATATTAAATCAATTAAGATATGAAAAGAGATAACGTCAAAGGATGTGACATGGGTCACAGTGTATAGATATTATAAACCCTAACAATAATATTTAATAAATACGATGATTGTTATTATAGGTTTAATAGATCTCACCCTTTTTTGGGATATGTCTTAATTTGACTCTGTTTTGGATAAAATCTCACCATTTGTTTCCATAACTTCACATGTTCCTCCTTATTCATAATACTCTATTTTACTATAAAAAGTTATTACACTATATTAGTACTATATCATTAGCTAACAGAGGAGGGCAAGGAAATAGAGAATTGGAAGGATTTAGATAACGTCACGGAAAAAAATTCAATTTTGATGATTCAATCTATTTTTTCTCTGATTTAATCAATTTAATATATATTTTATTAAAAATTTAATTCATTTAAAATTTATTTTGTTGGATCTGGATATCAATATAATCTACATTTTATATATTTTATGGATTAGATATCTATTCTCTAAATCTAGACTTTCAAAATGGATAATCCAAAATTTCAATTTATATTTTTGGTTAGATTAGGCTAAATGTTGAGACTTGTCCAAATTTAGTCGTATTTGATTGAGTTGGTGTGACCCTTTACGGAATTTGGCCGAATTCGGCCGAATTCAGTCAAGTTGGTCCCGATCGAAATTTGGCCCAGCTAGTCCTAGACAAAATTTGGAAGTATTCAATTGAGTTCATCCCGACCCAAATATGATTGCATTGGGTTGAGTCAACCTAGACAAAATTTGATTGTATTCAGTAGAGACAACTGCGACCAAAATTTGGTTGTATTCAACCTAGTTGGCTCTAGTCAAAATTCGGTCGAATTCAATCGAGTTGGCCCCGATTGAGATTTGGCCAAGTCGGCCCAGGCCCAAATTTGGTCATATTCGGCTGAGACGACATAGGATGAAATTTGGCTGTATTCAACCGAGTTGGCCACGATCAAAATTCGGCCGAATTTAGTTGAGTCGGCTCCGGTCAAAATTTGGTTGTGTTGGCCCCAAAATTTGACCGAGTTGGTCCTCGCCTGAATTTGGTCGTATTCGAAAAAGTCGATCGCGACCGAAATTTGGTCATATTCAGGCGAGTCGGTCCATACCTAAATTTGGCCGAATTCAGTCGAGTTGGTCATGACCAAAATTTGGTCGAGTCAGCCCTAGCCCAAATTTAGCCGTATTCGATCTAGTAAGTCCCAATGAAATTTGACTGTATTCAATTGAGTCGGTCGTGATCAAAAATTGGCTATTATCAGTCGAGTTGATCCCGATCGACGAATTTAGTGAAGTTAGCCCTGACCGAAATTTGACTGATCAGGCCCTAGCCCAAATGTGGCCATATTTGGTCAAGTCGGCTCTGGCAAAAATTTGGTCGTATTAGGTAAAATCGGCCCTGACCGAAATTGGGTCGAATCCAGTCAAGTCGATCTCGATTGAAATTTTGTCGAGTCGACCCTAGCCCAAATTTGGTCACGTCGTTCCCGACCGAAATTCGTTCGAATTTGACCGAGTCGACCCTAGCCAAAATTCGGTCGAGTCGACTCCAGCCAAAATTCGGCTGAATTCGACTAAGTCGAGCTCAACCAAAATTCGGTCGGCCCTGACCGAAAGTCAGCTAAGTCCATCCCATGCTGAAATTTGGCCTCGTTGTCCCCGACAAAAAAATTGTCAAATTCTATGATGTCGGCCCTGTGGACACAAGGTTTAGAAAGTTTAATTTAAATTTATTTTATGAAAAATGAATTTTGGATTTTGAACTTGATCCAAATATTTGGATCTAGATTTAAACTTGATCCAAATATTTGGATTTGAATTTTAAAAAAATCCAATATACCTTTTTTGAAAAAATAGATCTTGATCAAAAATTTAATCCAATTATTTGGATCGAAAATGGATGTGGATTGAATCATTAAAAATCCAATCCATGATCACTCCTAGATTTAGATAGTTGTTTAAGGAAAAAAGTGATATAATTAAGATAAAATGTGAATATTTAATTATTTAATTATAAAATAGAAAAAATTATTTAAGTTTTATTTTAGAAAAAAACATTGTTTTATCATAATACTTTTCTTTATTTTTAAATTTTTGAAATATATGTTATTTTTTATAAATTAGATTTCGTTTAGGGATTTTGATAGATAATAGAGTAAGTACATCCAATCAAAACTTATTTTAGAATAAGTTTCTCTTTATTTTTTATATTAAGTTGGTTTTGAAAAGTTTTAAATGTATAGAGGTTTGGATTTTTGTATTTGGACTTTCTAAGATAAAGATAAATCTTTCTTGGTCCAAGATTATAAAGGCATATTTACATCATTGATCAAAATCTTCTCTATAAATTTAAGTTTGTTGTGTGATAAGAGAAGTTGGAAGGTTACCTTTAAATATAAACAAGTTTTAATAAGTGAGGGAAACCATATCATGTTTTAATAATATCTTAAGGTAGATAATCTAGATGTGAGATGATTTGGTCATAGTAGTTTTGATTTCTAATAAGCATTTGTCTTTTGTTTGAAAATATGCAAATTTTGAAATAGAGTAGAATGTTATTTGAATTTTTTTGTTAATAGAGATTTTTCTAGAGTACTTTAGTTCGAATATTATTATTGAGACGTTGAGATGGTGAATAGATTTTTGTATGTTAAGTTATAGAGATTGTTATAAAGAGTAGTTATTTTTTTATAATTATTATGATTTAATATATGAGTTAATGAGAATGCAAAGTTGTATTTGAGAAAATGAAATTCATGTTGACATTTTGAGTTATCAAAAAGTTGAAAATTGTTACATTGATTTTGGATAAATGTTTGAAAAGAAATTGGTTGTATGAAAGTGATTTATTGTTATTTTCGCTCGATAGTACATTTATGTTTAAGCGAAAAAAATTTATTTTAACTAAAATATAATAGGTGTTCTGGTATACTCAATAAGTCTCATATCGTTTAGGAGTCGAGGTCAGCGAAGTTTAAATACTCTTACCTCCCTCCACCTTCTGAGGCGTATTTTAAGGACAAACTGTGATGGATTTCCACGCTGCTCTAAAACAGATAATACCTCAGAAACACAGGAATTGTTCCTAACAATGGCTGAACGAACTTGGGTCGGATCGGAACAATAGGAGTTCAACATTTACTTTTGACTCCATTTGCAGTCACTTGAAAAAATGGAGTAGAAAAATTAGTTTTGCTCTTGATCCTATTTTAACTTGCGGCGAAAATGGACCATGAATTCAACCTTGGTCTTGATTAGGTTTTCACTCAAGCGAAGCAATTTTAGTTCAAATTAAAAAAAAAAAGTTTTAGCTTTAATTGGCTATTTTATTAAAAAAAAAGAAGTCAAAGCGAAAAAGTTTATATAAAAAACCAAAGCAAAACAACTAAAAAAACTTGATACAAAAATGTTAAATTACACATTTGATCTTTGTTTTCGTTCAGTTTTGTAAATTCAATCCTGATATAGGGACCAAATTGAAACTAAATTGAACAAAAATATTAAATATAAGGACCATATTGAATATAAAATAGTGACCCCGACACGTGGCACCGATTCTAACACATGGCACGAAGATAGTTTGACACGAATTGACACGTGGTAGACACAGATCATTGACGTTAATTATTTAAATGGTTAGCAAAAAGGATCAGGGTTAAATATGTGTTTGGACCTTTAAGTTTTAGTGAATTTTAGAATTAGTCATTTTCAAAACTTTGGACCAATTTAGTCCTTCATCTTTCAAAATACGTAAATTTAAAACTTTAGACCAATTTAATCTTTCATCTTTCGAAATACGTGAATTTAGTCATTTTAATCAAATTTTGTTAGATTTATTTGATATTTTGTACGTATTTTAAGATTGTATTTGAGTTATTTATATTATTTGACACATTTTTTCTTTAATGTTTAAGTACAATACTATTATGAAACACGCTTGAAATTGAAATATCAAATAAACTTAACAAAATTTGACTAAAATGACTAAATCCATGTATTGCGAAAGATGAAGGACTAAATTAGTTCAAGTTTTGAAATGAATTAATTCAAAAATTCACTAAAAGTTAAGGGACCAAAAATATTTTTAACCCAAGGATCAACTTGAAAAAAATTTGATGAAAATTGAAATCAGATTAAAAAAACATTAAAATTAAATTGATAAAATTTAACAAAAGTAGGAATCAAATGTATAACTTAATAAAGGACATATGTGAGGATTAAATTGAAACAAATAGAAATATGTGAGAATTAAATTGAAGACAATGACATTTAGGCGTTACACTAACACAATTACCTTATCACGTGGCATTAATAGTGTCACGTGTCACTAACAATGTGACGTGTCATTAACAGTGTTACGTGTCATGTGTCACTGACAGTGTGACATGTCACGTGTACTGACAGTGCATGTGTCACTGACAGTGTGACGTGTCACTGACAGTGTGACGTGTCACTGACAGTGTGACGTGTCACTGACAGTGTGACGTGTCACGTGTCACTGATAATGTCACATGTCACACCAATGACCAACAAAAAAAATCAAAAGAAAAAATTCAAAATTAAAAAAAATTAGAAAAAATAAATAAAAATAATTAAAAAAATGAAAAAAAAACAAAGACTGATATGGCGATAATTTTGTACTGAAAGAGATCTAATTGAGGTACTTTTTCAAACTTAAATTGAGACCTCTATAAAAAGTAGTATCAAACTAACATATCCAAATAAAAATAGGTATTATTCGAATAATTAAACCATTATATTTTTAAAGATCAAATTGAGAATAAATAGGAGATTGTTTTAGGAAACAAATGGATTGTTTGCCCAACAATTTATTAAGATTTTCCCTTCAAACCATAAGTTGTTAACAAATGTTTTTTTAAAATATCATCTTTTCATACCTAAAGATCATATATATATATATATATATATATATATATAAGTCCTGTCTACTAAATATTATATATATAATAACTAAATAAACAACAAATATTTCTTTTGGGATCAAGAAACAAATACTTGTAATTTATTTTCCTTACTAAATCCAGAGAGCATTTCTCGAAGTATGACATGGAATGAAGATCAGGTAAAGAAAACGAAAAACCAAATACTTGTAACACAAATTAAATTATTTGACTGTTCTCAGAGAGTAATTGGTTACTGAACTGATACTGTCGTAGAAACCAAACATCCTCGTAATCTTTCTGTGACTCTTTAAAGAAAACTATAACCTTCTTAAAAGTTGTTATTGTTAATTCCAGCAACTGAGCTTTTATGTACTTGCAACTTTGACTAAACTGTGATGAGCCAGTTGAGGAAAGAGACCAATGGAAGGGCCGAATTATGTGTCAAACTAACTCTCTATATTTCTCTTCTTTCTCTTGTAATCTTGTATGCAGTCTTCTATGTCTTTCTCAAACTATATTACTGCTGAAATTCCACTATCTACTGGAAATGAAAATGGGCTATCTGGGAGATTCAGTCCTTGATTGCTGCATCATTTTTTTTTTCCACAAAATAAAGTGTAATCTATACTATATTTAGCATTGCTGTGGATAAAGATAAAGCCAAAAGGAGATGATTCATACCTGCCCTCAGCAGTGTAATTGTTATCCATATATCCGGATTTGTCATTCAGAACATGATTGAGAGATTCTGCAGAATGGACATTGAAATGATCTGCAAGAAGCCAAAAAATACAAGATAAGCAAAGAGAAATGCAATGAAACTGATCATGAAAAATATGCAATCTATGTTTATAATATATATCACTGCACACCATTTGAAGCTTTTGCTGCGTTAAAGCCTAAATGGGGTGAAGTGGTGAAAGATTTTTGGGCCAACTGCAGCTCTGCAAAACGTCTTCTCTGAAATTCAAATGCAGCCTCCTCTTGCTGTTCAATGATCAGGCTCCTCAGAGATCGAGGGTTCCTGCAACCTCTTGGAACTATGAAAACTAAGTATTAGTGGAAATTTCTTCTTAAACAAAAGGAACAGAGTGAAAGAAAGAGCATATGCATAACATGAACATATATCACTTTGAACTGTTGCATGAAATCTAGGTTCCAAACTAGAGTATATCATGCTCACTTGGCGTAGGTTCAGTGTCAACATCTACGTAGTGTGCTGAGTAATAAGCAGGGTGCTGGTGCTCAACTCTATCTGAGTGCTTTCTGCATCCAAATTGAAAATCACATAAAAAAACAGTGATGGTACATTGGTACTAGCATCTGTCAATGTCTCATTTTACTTCATCATTGAAGGATTCAGAGATAGAACATGAAATTTACCTGAGCATAAGTTTTGGCTTCTCTTTGTAAGGTTTCACAAGAACCCGTGATTCACAGACGTAATGGGGATTTCCCTTATCCAAAATTGCTTTAACAGTTTCAGAATCATCAAATGTCACAAACCCAAACATCCTTCTTTCTTGGCTTGGAATCCTTACATCTTGAACTTTCCCAAAAGTGCTACACAGAATAATAACATGTTAAAGCAATTTGAATTTTCCAACACAAATCCTTAACTGCATACAAGTTTGAAACATTCATTCACCTAAAGTAGTTTGAAACATCAGCCTCGCTAAAAGTGCTGTCAGCGGGAAATGTCAGGTATATCTGTCGTGATGCACTGATGTATTTACCATATTCTCCCTTTCCATTGAACTTTGGAGCATCTTCAGCCAGAACAACCGAATGCTGCCCATGAGGCCTGGTAATCAACCATCACAAAAGATGAAAATGAAAATTGTAGCATGAAATATTCAACAAATTTTCTACACAAGAATCATCCATATGAAAAGTACAAAAATCTTCACCTGTCAATTAGCCTAATGCTATTTTTCAACCGTGCAAGAAGCTTTGTCAAACTGTAGCCAGATTTTCCATGTCTCTGGCTCTCAGTGAGGTATCCATCAGCCTGCAGCACCTTCTTGTACTTCTCAAAGTACGCCATTGGAAGGGAAGCAATTGATATAGAACCACCCTTTTTCAGTTTCAGGAGTTCAACAATTTCTGACTCTAGTTGTGCCAGTGACCCAGGTGAAATCACTTGATCATCATTAAAACCATCATTTCCATACATGTGAGGGAATGCATCCAGTCCATGATAGTATCTACAGCTATTTCCATGCTTACAAAATCCTTTGTTAAAGTAGTGACAGGTCTTCACTGGATGGTCAAATCTTCTACCAGATTTTCCAGCCAAATTCGGAGCTGGTGAAGCATCTAAGCCATAGTAATCATTAGCAATACCTGGAGTGTCGGAAGTCCCATTAGCAATTACCATATGATTATCCAGAGTGAAGAACGGGGTTTGCTTTTGAAGTTCAGAGATAGAATCCAAATAACCCTGTGCCATATATTCTGCATTGGCATTGTTAATTTGAGTATCCCAGAACGGAGATTGAACCTGGAAGCTTGTTGCTGTGAGAGGGGTGGTAGGTGTGATTACTGATAACTGGGCAAAATTCATGGGAGGTGAAATTGGATGAATGATTGATCTAGCTGATGATGACCTTTGAAGCTTGGTTCTGGCCTGGAACGCCACTTCACGAAGCACATCATCAGGTAGTGAAGCCAATTTCGCCATGTCTTCTTCCCCATGTTCTTGGACAAGGAGATACCCTAAAATCTTTGAGGCCTTCTCAGGCTCAAATTTCTGAAGTTTACCTAAAACTATACCTGTGTATTCTGAAATATCCATATCCATAGCTTGAAGTCACTGCAAAGAGTTAAAACAACACTCAACAGAAATCACTAAACACTGCTGAGAAAATAGACATAAAGAAAAAGTGGCCATAATTTAAAAACATCGAAGATAAATGAGTCCTAGAGTGAGCAGAAGAAGATAAGAAAAAAGTTGGATAAAATCTCAGAACAAGAAGAGTGATGTTCTTTCAGCAAAAGGTGATGAACCTATTTGTGACCAATATAGATCATAAATTATCTGTTTCCTAATTTGGAAATGAACAGTGAGGAATAATCGAATGTCCCCAAAAAGCACAAAAGTTGTATTGTACCCATCAAAAGCAGAAACATATGGTGAGAAATAATCAAATGTCCCAGAAAGCACAAAAATTGTATTCCACAAACATCCGATCCCAGAAGAAAAGAAAGCATATGAAAAAGAATGAAGAGTTAAAAATGTGGCAAGGTTCATACTCATCAAACACAGAAGAAGGACATAAGCAACCTGAACGTGCTTCAAGCACAGATCTTTCAACAACCCTTTTGTCTTCTACATATCTCAGAGCTTCACCTGACATTCAGAGAGCAGTATCGTCACAAACTGAGGAAAAGAATGCTCTCGGAAAAGGTCCAGAATCGAAATCCTATGTGAAGCCAGTGAGCAACACTCGCACACTAAACACTATCACTCTATGTTTTGTGACTCATTCACTGTGGTGACTAATCTATATTTGTCCTTCTTTATACCCATCTTTTGAAGATCACACACAGCTGTTACGTAACCACAGATACCAGGCAAATTATTTTGCTTAATTCTCGAAGTCCATAACTGCTTCTTGAACTACCCCACTGACCAAAACATCCTTCAATTTATTCATTTTTTTTTTTAATAATTGCTTGTTATATAAGAATTTCTTATAATTTACTCTCCTATTCTGTCCTTGAAAATAATTTTTACAAAATATCTACATAGCATATTTTATTTTCTCTTTCATTGTCACTTATTATTATAAATTTAAAACCTTAAATTAACAGTAAGAACAGAAAAATGTCTGCGAATGAGCAATGTGCTAAATTTAGGAGTTGATCATAAGAACACGTCTGCAACATGTGTATGGCACAAACTGAATTTTTGTTGTGTCTCGATTGAGGGAGAAAAATTAAAACAGGGAAGTGGGGCCCAGATGAATCTGAACCACTTAGTTGGATCCTTGAGATTCTGAAACTCAGATCATGTTGGTGGGGACCATATCAAGAAGAATATGTATGCTCCATGCAATTTTGCTAAGGCAAAAAAAATCCTTACTTTCTGCTCAAACGTTTCAATCTGTTTGTGAGAAAACAACACAAACCACTTAATATCACACTTTTGGATAAACCTCACACTGCAATACCTATCTCCATTGTAAAGATTACATCTTGATTTATTCTTTTTATAGTCCTTATTCTACTCTATTTTTAATATTCCATAAAAAAAATTCTCCAATACAAGTTTTTATTTAATAATGTTTTTTTCTTAGCTTACTAAAATGTAGTGTTTAAAATTCATGCTCATGAATTTTATGTTACATTAAACCACTCAAATACACTCTAATTAAAAAAAAAAAAGTATTGTAATATGTATGGCCTAGATGTTATCTTACAATATAGATGATTTTATATAAAAAAACAAAATGTGATGAATTTTTCTACGGACTAAAATTAAGTTATGAGATAAAAATACATTTTTTATAAATTAAAGAAAATTAATTTCACATTTTTCACTGGAAGTTTTTATAATAAATATTGATAAATGTATAAAAGCTAATGCCACATCCAAACTACACGTGGCGTGTTTCCTATGCCACTAGATTTATCTATGTTATGATAAGTGGGGTCCACTGCATGTTTGAGAGACCCCACAACATTGAGAGAGTTTCTGTTTTAGAGAAGGTTTTTACTATATTCTTTAATTCGCTAGATTTATGTAGGGGCAGTAAATCGGGCCCGCGATTCGCTTAAGTCCTTGGATTGGCTTGTCTCCATTTTAAGATGTGATTCAAAATTTTGGTCTGTTTTGCAGCCTGTTTTTTCTATTATTATTATTATTATTATTATTATTATTATTATTATTATTATTATTATTATTATTATTTATTATAAAATTTTTCTTAAATTATTTCTTTTTATTTTGTTAAGTAGTTTCAATTTAGTTTGTCAGATTTTTTTTCTCAATTTGGTCCTTAATTTTAAAAAAATATTAAATTTAGTTTTTGTAGTTAATTTTGACCAAATAACATTAAAGTCAATATCATGTATCAATTTGTGGTTTTTTTAATTTTTTAATTTTTTAATTACTTTTACACATGTCACTTACAGTTGTGACACATGTAAACATGATTCAATTTAGTCCCTATATTTGTTTTTAATTCCAATCTTTGTAAAAATGAAGCAATATTGTTTCTCCATGAATTGAGACTCAATTTATTTTTTGTATAAATCTTCTGATGATATTCTTACTAAAATTGACATTTTTATTAAATATTTTTTTTTAGTTTTATTATTAAATAAGGTTAAATCCCAAACCTAATTTCAATAATTAACCATTTTGTCATCATATATAAAGGCATCAAGTGTATCATTCTATACAAACTTAGTGAAGATTAATAATCAAATGACTTGTTATACATAAGTTTAGGAACTAAATTTAAGTTCAAAACAAAACCAAAGTTTAAAGTTTTGGATAAAATTTAAATTTAATTTAAAATTATTCATATAAAAACAAAAATAATTTTAACCTAAAATTGAATCATTTAAAAAAAATAAGGACTAAATTGAGATAAAAAACTGAAAGACCAATTTGACACTACTTGATAAATACAATGACCAAAAGAGTAATTTAACCTAAAATTTATAATGTTTAACAAATTGAAAACTTTAACCAATTCATAAAATTTCAAGGACTTTGAAGAGTTGAATGATGAATTAATAATCCAATATTTTCTTCATATTCATATGCACTATAAATTCTTCAAATTTTAACACATTCAGAAATATATAATATTTCTCTTTTTCATTCATACATGAATATGGAACATCCATAGAAGTCTACAAAAAAAGTAACAAACATAAACAAGTGCAAGTTTTTCTTTTATGCGAGTCATAGGTCAACCCGTTGTATCCTGCCTCTGGCTCATGCGAGTTGCGAGTTACGTAGACCGAACTTTTGCGGCCAACGAGCTCAATATTTTGGTCCACCCCATTTTTTTTGACAAGCCTACGAGCACACCGACTCGTTGAGTCAAACCCACATTATCATCCATGTAACACCATTTTATATATTATAAAAGAAATATGTTTTTTTCAACTATTACATATGAATTACTGATTTTTTTTAATTTAATAACTAATAAAACAAAATAGAGCTTAATAATTAAATATTTCAGTGATACATTCCCTCATTCTTAGACTTCTCTATACACTCGAGTGAATATAATAGCAACTTCTCTTAATAATCATGTTTTAAATATCTTTAGTAAGTCTTCAACCACTAAGAGAGATTAATAATTCATTAAATTATACTTAATGTTGAAAATTACATTTAAATAATTATTAACCTTTTTAGATGGATTTAATTTTGAGCAACCTAAAGAGTGGGAATACCGTTTGGTTCATTGGTTTTAGAGAAAAAAAAAATTAAAATGTAATATTATAAAAAATAGTATTAGTTTTAATTAAAATTATAGTTACACTAGCGTAAACACAGGCGCTATCGCGTCTGTATGTACGCATTTTTTGAATTATATTAATAATTGATGATATTGTAATGTTATTAAGTTAATGAACAAAATAAAAGTATATTTATAAAAATTAAAGTGAAATATATGGAGAAAATATGAGAAAAATAAATATTGATGGATAGTAGGAGAAAAAAGAAGAAGGAGATAAGTAAATAGTTTTATAAAAACTTGTAAAAGTAACCGTTAATTTTTAAAAATTTAATAAATAATTAAATTGTAAAGGGTAAAGTTGGAATTATGAAATGTGGACACAAAAGAGGGAATCCCCTTTATATATAGTTATAGATTATAATAAGTTATACTAATTACCAAGTTGATATTTAAAGCGTATGCTGGATTAAATAACAGTAACTACTTACAAAAATGCAATTACATTTTCTCCAAAAACAATATTCTCTTTATTTAATTTATATACTTATTTTAACAGTTCAGTGAAAATCGAATTAAGCTGATTAAGCTGACTTGTAGGAACAAAGAATTATGAATCTTCTAGCATCTAGTTCAAGTAAAAAGTAATAATTTCATTGAAGAAAAACTGATTAAAGAACAATAAAACTTATCGAAAAGGAACAAAAAAATCGAGGGGTCAATAAAAATGTGTATTTTAATATTTTATTTAAACTGTGTCGCAGCATTTTTTTTTTCACTTTTTTTTATTTAATATGTAAACTTAGAAGTTTTTAATGAATATCATTTTATTGAAACTTAAATTAAAATATTATAATTATTATTTGACCTATAAAATTATAACATATTATATATATATATATATATATATATATATATATATATATATAAAATAAATCATCAAATGTAATTTTTATTATCATAATCAATCAATATCATATAACAATCAAATATCTATTTTAGTACATGTTTACACTTACACCAAATAAAACAATAACTCGAGTTGACTTATTCTTTAAGGTCTCTCATATAATAATGGAAAAATAAATATGTATTTGCAAATATTTGTGAATAAATTTGAGACGAATATTAAATATACTCTTATTTAGTTTTGAAATAAATACATTCAAAGATACTTACAAACAATGCAACACGAAAATTACAAAAAGAGGGAAGGAAGTAAATCATACCAAATCATTTGTATAAAACAAAATTCCAGAATAAAATGTAAAAAAATGAAACAGGGAACAGAATTTGTGAGGTAAAAAGTTCACTCAGAGGAAATCAGTCAACAAAGATAAACCCTAAGACGCAAAACTATAGAAAAAGAAAAAATTCAAATTATTTTCTATGTCTCGCTTTTCAACTTTTATAGGAGTGATATTGGTTTCATGAAGTAATTTATTAGTGAAATATTTTAAGAGACTAAACTATTATATATTGTCATTTACTTTAAAATAATTAATATATGAAAAAACATTTCAAGAGTTCGAAATTAATTAGACTAAATTCAAATATATTAAATATTTTTTTAATAAATACAATTATTAATATCTGTATAAAACATAACATGAATATATTTATCCAATAATTTAAAGGACTATTATATAAAACAATGATGCAACATGCTAATTTAATAAATTTCTACTACTAATTACATTTTTATTTTTATTTAAGTTTTTAGTTATTTTCTTTGTCAAATATAATTTAAATAAAACAACAACACGTTAATCGACGTTCAGAAACTCAAATCTTGAGGTTCAAAGGCGGAGCTTGATCTCATTCATGATATCAATAAAGAGATTTTCTTTCTGCAGCTCCATAATTTATAACTACACACGCATAATTTTAAAGTGACTGTTTTATACTTCGTTCGGAAGAGGCTCTTTAAAATTTCTAGTATAGAATATTAAAGGTAAGATTTTCACAAACTACTATGAAATTTGTAAATAATGTCAATTTAATTTTAACAACTAAAAATAAATAATTAATTATTATACTAATCAATTTAGATGTTTATTTTTTAAAAATTAATAACTTTTTATTTATAATAAAAGCTATTTTATTTACTAAAATTTATTGTAACTAAAAGTTATAAATTAATTATTGATAACTAAAAGTTATTAGATATTAGTAATTAAAATAATTTTTATTATTAATGAAAAAGTTATAATTGATTTTTAAATTGATAATAAAAACAGTTTTTAAATTTATCATTAATATTAATTATAAAGATTTTGAATATTAAAGAAAATCGTTTTTAAATTAACCTAATTAAAAAATTGGTCCAAAATATATTTTTTGTCAACAAAATATGTTATTATTTAAGAATTTTAATGTAATGACACATAATATCATTTTGGAATTAGCTTTTTAAAACATAATTTTTGAAAGAAACTTTTTCAACTCTATGTACCTTTTATAATGAATTTTTTAGAATGATTATTCTAAAAAAAGTTTTTTGGAACGATATTTTCTGGTAATTTATTTTTCTTTTTGTGAAAAAAAAAATTTAATCTTCTTTATTATAAACTATAAATTAGTGTAAACACATCCATTATTATATTTGTGTACATATTTTTAAATATATATAATATTACATTAATAGAAAAAAGAGAGAAAACAATTCTTAATAAATAAATAAATAAATAATTATTATACAGTCCTATAAAAAAACATGTAAAAATAACAGTTGGTTCTTAAAAAATATATATAAAAAATTAAATTAGAAATAAATAATTAAAATAAAATATTAGTTAAAAATAATAGAATTCCACTTAATAATAATGAGGGGTAAGAAGAAAAAACTTCAATAAATAGAATATTATTTCCTTTCGAAAAATATAAAACGCAGCGGTTTGTCCCCGGTAAACCCTAAACCCTAAATATCTCAGTTCGCAATTCACATAACCGCTCTGCTGCTCCACTGGAAAGCTAAGAAGGAAGAAGAGAAAGAAGCACAACAAAGATGTCGGAGGAAGATGAATCAATGGCGGAACAGAGTGATAATGAATCAGGACTTGATTTTATACTAAGCTTAGAAGATGTTCCGTCGAAGATGCCTCCACACCTTGAACTTTTCAAAACGCGTGTTATCTGTAACAGCGATGCTCCTATACATGTAAACTCTCATATGCTCTTGACCTCTTTCAAGTTTTTAATTTTACACTTTTTATGCTACATTTTTTTAAAAAAATTTAGCACTCATTAATGTTTTGATAAAGTTTCTATCTTCTCAATTAGGGTCTGAAAGTGTTGAAGTTATGTTTTCATATTTCGCACTTGCTATGTATCTTATAAAGGGTTTGTTTTCTAATTTACATTTTCCTATGTTGGTGTTTGTAGACGGATACTATACATTATTCTGGTGCTTATGCGATTTTGGGAGTTGATAATAGTCAGCAGTTTGATAGCTTCCGTAAAAACTTCAAAGTTGAAGTGAAGCGGCTTACTGATAGTGAGATGGAGTTTGATATGATTGGTATTGATCCTGCAATTGCCAACGCATTTCGAAGAATTCTTATATCAGAGGTGATATATTTTTGCTTCCCCTAATTGCGTGCAATGGTGACGAGATATTTTTTAATATTTTGATGCATTTGTTAGTGCTATTTTTCAAGGTTAGATGCTTTGCCATAATTCCCAACACTTGTTCGTTCTTCTTAGATTTCGTTTTTTAATAGTAAGTAGGCAATAGTGGAGAATGATGCCCAGTCACGAGCTTTTACTAGTTTATAATTTTGAACGTTTTTATTTTACAACTAATGGGTTTACACCATGTTCTGTGTAGTATCTAGAATGATTTGTCTGATTCTTTGAAATTAAATTAACATGTTTTAAACCTTTGATTGTACAAGCAGCTATATTTGCATGGGAGATACACCCTTCTATCCTTGTAGACAGTAATGTTTTATTGTAGAATTTGGCGGACTTTAAATAATAATTTGAGAAATTACTTAAATGCAGACGTTGATTGTTTTTTGCAAAGTCTTAAACTGTGAAAAGGAAACAGAGATCCATTTCTACCTTTATGATGCCTCAAGTTACTTTCGATTGACCCAAATAGATCTAGTGTCTATATTACTAGACAATTAAAGGCATTGAATTGTGTGAATCGTTTTGTATGGTCTGAAACACTGTTATTCAAGCTGCCCAATCTTTTCTGTCATTAAATCAGCTTTGAAATAAGAGTAAATAATCATGGAATAGAGAAAGAAAATTATTATGTACTAATAAGATGAATGTTGGGTGAATAGGTAATGGTAATTACCATTTTTGAGCAATAAATGTAGGTAATGGTTACTCTTTGGATTTTTTTTATTTTTCTTTTGGTTTTGCAAATTTTTCGTTGTCATACTGAGGTATGCTGCAGATTTATAGTTACACTAAGTAAGATTCTTGATTAAAGTTGTTGCAGCTACCCATCTCTTCTATGCATTGCCTGGACTAGTGAAATCTGGTTTGGAACCAGTTCTAAACTGATTCAATATTTTAAATGATTTGATATCAGTTCAATTAATAATGGTTCTTGACCTTTAAAGCGGTTTGGTTTTTAAGAAAATTGAATTTTGCACACCTCTAAATTTTATTATCCACTAAAAGATGCATATTTTGTATTAACATATTCAAGAATCTTACATCAGGATAGTTATGGAATTACTTATTATGAAATGATAATATATATATATATATATATATATATATATATATATATATATATATATATATATAAAATGTAATGGCATTTACAGGTGAACGTTCTCTTTAAATTTCCTTAAGATCCGGAGACATATGAATGAGAGGGGGTTAATTCACTTGCTTTGATGTTTCTGGCTGAATGGAATTTTCTTCTATTAGCTCCGGTTACGAATAGCATTTTACAGTAGTCTTATTTTGGTTTTTTTCTTTGCTGTTTGTATGATAGCTTTGAGTAGTTTAATAGTGGTGTAGTTGTGAAGTACCAGTGGAAATAATATTTGTTTGTGGTTATATGTTTTAGGTTCCGACAATGGCTATTGAAAGAGTATATATCGCAAACAATACATCAGTTGTACAAGATGAAGTTCTTTCCCATAGATTGGGTCTTGTTCCAATTCGTATTGATCCCAGGCTATTTGAATATCCAGGTCTATATTACACTAACCTATACATAGTTGTATTTCTCGTTAATTTTATGACTTTCTCGTATGTAATTTGAAAATTTGAACTACTATGTATGTACACTTTTCATATTGCCCTTGTATGGACACAGTTAAATGTGTTATTTTTCTCTTTCTTTTGAATAGATACTGCAGGAGATGACAATAATGAAAGAAATACTATTGTCTTTGGGCTACATGCACGATGTCAAGTTGGTCAACCTCGAATTACTGGTACATGACACGAAGCTCCTGCTTTCTAATATATATGTTACTCTTAATTTCTTATTTAGCTATCTGTTTTGACTGATGATATTGGGATATTATTGCAGTGAAATCTGATAAACTAAAGTGGTTACCTAATGGGAGCGAGCTTCCTTGTGAAGATGTCAAACCAAATACATCTTCGAAGCCAAAGACGTTTACATCCTTTACTTGCAGCCAAAATTCACTTCCTGGATTTCCCAGCAATTCAATTGATCTTACAGATTCAGATATTATATTAGCTAAACTTGGACCTGGTCAGGTAACCTCTAAAAGGAGTATAATCACTTATTTTTTTCCTGGATTTCATGAATTAAGCTTTAGAGAGATAAATTATTTCTCATGGATAACTTTCTTCTCCAAAAGGTTTGCTTTTTGGATATTTTTATACGTGACATTGTGAAGTTCTCTTTCAACCCTGAAACTACTTTTAACATTTAACTCCAATGTACATATCCATCTATATCCAATTTAAAAACTGGATATTGCCCATACCCATCTGTGTGCACAGTCAATATGTAGATTTTCTGTCGAAATTAGGATGGGTTCGGACAATCCTTGTGGAGATGAGTGTGTTTGCCATCCCTAATTTTCAATGCCTATAGTTCCACTCCTAGACAATTTCCCATTTTTCTCGTAGACTAGATAATTGTAACATTGTTACCACACGAGGTTCATTTACCTATGTTTCTATCTGTCCTTTCTTTGGCCATGCAATGCAAGATACTGAGTTATCTATTTTTTGAAACTCGTTTCTGTTTTCTTGTCTTCGTATAGAATACTGAAAGTCATACTTAATACTGTTGTAGGAAATTGAACTTGAAGCACATGCAGTTAAAGGCATAGGTAGGACACATGCAAAATGGTCCCCAGTTGCCACTGCTTGGTATCGAATGCTTCCGGAGGTAAGGCAATACGATAAATCTTATCTAGCAGTCATATTCACTTTGAACGCTGCCAAAAACTTGCAAATTCTGTCATGTGTAAGAATGTGTTTTTTTTCTCTAGGTTGTACTCTTGGAAGATTTTGTGAATGAGCAGGCTGAAGAATTAGTAAATAAATGTCAACCTAATGTGTTTGATATTGAAGACATTGGAAAAGGTAGTTCAGCTTTTGTTTCAGTGCTGTCGTGGACCATATTACAGTGAAGGATGATTCTTGTTTTGCACCTATTTCTGCCTTGTGCTGCAAATTGTTACTACTGATTAGTAAAATGTAATCTCAATATCTTTTCTCTTTGATTCTTAGTTTGCTAATTTGGTTATTGTGTGTAGGTAAAAGAAGGGCAACAGTAGCCAGACCACGGAATTGCACTTTGTGTAGGGAATGCATAAGAGGGGGCAAAGAATGGGAAGATCGGATATCAATACGTCGCGTTAAACATCATTTCATTTGTAAGTGTTATATAGCCTACTGAATTAGCAGGACTAAACCTTCAAAGTTATCTGAAATCTTAAACACACAAAAATTTACATTTTTAATAGTCTAGTCTTGTAATGGTTCAGCTTAGAAGTAATAATTTATTGAGCAGGTTATTATTTTTATTGACATGACTGGTGCCAAAATTCGCTTCTTTCTCATTATATATTAATTCTCATTTACTAAGAAAAATGGCCTTACATATGTTGTTTTCCTAATGAAATATTCTCGAGAATGTTGATATATTAGATTATAGCCAATGGCTGTGGCAAACATAAAGATTCTTCTTTATATTTATTAATTCTTAGAAGAATGCTAGCAACACTCATTAGGATTGATTGAACATTGGGAACCGCAAGTTTGGTGGATCTCACATTTAAACAAAGAGAATCATTAAATGAGAAGCTGATCCAATAAATAAATTTCGGCCAAACATAGTGTCATGTGTCGTGAAGTTTTGCACACCTAATATATCTTGGCTGGTATAAGATGAAATGATGGATGTAAAGACCTCCTACTTATTTTTGGCAAATTTGGTTTGACATTGGTTCTGTAAAGGTTGAATGTTCGAAGAGTTTGGAAAAGATCTAACATGTATATTTTTTACTTGTCTGTCTAGTTTCTATTGAATCAACTGGAGCATTACCACCTGAAGTGCTATTTACCGAAGCTGTGAAGATTTTGGAAGATAAATGTGAACGTGTGATTACTGAGTTTTCTTGATTCTTCTTTTTGTTATGTCTTAATCTTATAATCAGTGAAATGGATAAGTGTATTCTATGTTCAGTTCTGATATGATTCAATTTTGTAGGACTCCTTATAAATTAAATCTATTTCCTTACTCATAGTTAAGTTTTGGATGTCTGCATTGCCACGATGTTTTATATCCAGTGGTGGTTTAACTATAATGAATTTTAGTTTGTCTTATTCTTTTTAATCTTCAAATTTTAACCGTTTAATATAAATGATGAGGCTATTTAAAAATTTTGTCACGTTATTGACCATATTGTCTCAGTAGTGTGTGGTAATAATTATTCCTTTATTAAAAACTATAAATTGTAAAATTAAAATGAATATTTTGAGCTCTTGCCGCAGAAATAACTTAAAAGAGTGTTTAGGTTTTAGTTGGAACATTTGTAAATACCATTTAGTATAAAATCATTAAACACTGGTATGTGACTATTATATTACAGTTATTAAAAAGATATATTAAAATATATATTTACACGATCAAGTTTGAGAACTAGAGTTTTTCAAAATAAAAAGATACACAAGAGTTTTAAACACTAGTTAGACGGCTGTATCATTCCAAGACAAGACATCAAGTAATGACTTATACGTATTCAAATATTGAATCATTATTATTCTATTTTATACAAAGACTCAACCAATGATTCAATTATCATGATACGTGTATTAATAGTACAAGTTGTGCATTTGTGATTGTCTCTATTAATAGTACAAGTTGTGCATTTGTGATTGTCTCTATTGCTCTGCATAACCATTGTTAATGGATTTCATCCTATCATACATAAGGTTAGTTCGTTAACGCTTTTGGCCAAGGTAAAACTATTAAACTAGAACCTTTTACTCCTCTCACCATATGTCTCATCAAACCCTAATCTCACATATCATTTGTATCTAACTCATCAATTCAGTCATTCCACATGTTCACAATATCACACAAGCAAAAATCACATAATACATCAATTTAATCACTCTAAATCATAAAATTCAACAACAATCTCATTTAACAATACAATCAATTTTTAAACATATGATTTCCCTTACTTGAGTATGAGTAAACAACTTTTCTGCCTCTAGATACCCTTAATTATAGAGAAAAAAATATTTGTACAAGAAAAGTCTAGATCAAACCTTAACAATCCTAATTGAACATAAATTTATCTAGAGTTCTTAGACCAAACATGCAAACTCCAAGGACAAAAAATGCAAACCAAAGATCCAAAGACTCTAAAAAAGAGCAAAAAGAGGAACTTACTATGTCCGACAAATTGATCAGATAGAAAGATAGATCTTGCTGCGAAGTCCTATGGTGTACTCCTATATGTAAACAAATGAAGGATGAAGTCAAAGATTTAGAGAAAAGATAGACAAAGAATTAAAAAAAGTTTTAGAGAGATAATGGTTATAATAAAATGAATCTCAATTTGTAGAAAATTATATTTATTGTCTGACTTTTAATAATAAAATAATCGATTATCTTTTTGTAAGATCACTTATAATTTTCTAGGTCTAAGTCGTTATAGAAATTGATTCATTATAAAGAATTGAGATTTACGTTGAAATGGAATTATAAGATAGATAATAGATTTTTGTGGTAAGTGTTGTTAATTTTGATTATAAATTAGAATTATTTTGGTAAGGAATTTTTTTTATAATGGATATTTTTAAGTTTTTGTAAATCCTTGAATTTTGGTGAAAAATGTATTGAATTGAGAAAAAAATTAACAATCTTATAGTTTGATTTGATTTTAGTACATTGGTGTGTAGAGTTTTGTTCACACTGTATATGATTTTATGATTGAATTAATGATAATTGAACTATTATCATTGTTAAATAGGTTAAGTTTAGTATTTTAAATTTAACTGAAATAAAATAAATATAAGTATGGTTTTATGATTGAATTAATGGTAATTTAGTTATTGTCATTATTAAATAGGTTAAGTTTAATTGAGTTGAACTTTTTTTTTTTTAATTTGAATCAAATTTGACTCGATTTACTTGATCGATAATAATAACTTTTTATTAGTTTATTATTATTATTATTATTATTATTATTATTATTATTATTATATAATGGTCGGTTAATTTGAATGTTTAATTTTTTTATTGATTTTGTTTATGTCGGTAAATTAACATTTTAATTTGACAAATATCAGAAAATAAGAATATAATATACATGTATATTGGTGTAATATTGATACTAATTAATGTTTGTGTTAAATATTTAATTTTCATATACGCTATTTTTTTTTTTAAATCTCACATGTGTGGGTTTGGGTAACTTTTTTACAATAAGTGAAAAATATTAACTTTTAAAATTAAAATGTAATTTAACTAAATTAATCTTGTATTTTTTTTTCCTGAAAACATATTTTAAAGATATACAAGATATATAAGCCTGTGATTTATTTTTTATATAAATAAAATATAACAAAATATCACATATTCAATATTTATTTTTTAATTTAAATAATAAATAGATGTGTATAAAAGATCAATGTTTCCAATTGCCGATGCAAGTTGAATCAAAACATGACTACCACTGACTGACGCGGTGCTCCACCTGTTGGTTTTTCTCTACCATTCGTTTGGTTCTAAAGTTTCGATTTTTCAGAGGTATCATACAAGATTCGTTCCCTTTTCTTCAAATTAAGCCACTTTTTTTCCAAAAAGGTGTTCCCGTATCGTTTTCATGTCTGTTTATTTTCTAATATTGCAAGTATTTGTGATAATTTTATTTTTGTAGGGCATTTGGGTAATAGTTTTGATTTTAAATTTTTGCTCATTGAATTAGATTTGTATTATCTGAAATAAGTCAATCAATAGATTGAATTGGAGATATGGACCCTGCTGATTGGGATCAAGAACTGAGAAATTATCAGGATGTAATAGCTTCAGGCACCAAGAGTAAGAAAATAAAGGCCATGGTGATGCTGGCGCGTTTTTCTAAGCAGGCCCCTGAGCGTGTTTTAGCTCGCACCATACCCATTCTCACTGAGATTCTTGGTCACAATGTTTCAAATGACTCTGCTCCTACACTTCAAGAGGCTGCTGCGTATTGCTTGAAGTGCATTGCTTGCAGGGGTGAGGGTGCGTTGGCCGTTGAAATTGGTGCACACGATGCCCCTCGTTCTTTGATGAGGTTGTTGCCTCACTCTGATGGAAGGATGCAGAAGGTCCTGATAAAATGTTTGATGGTTATTGTTAGTTATTGCAATGCAAGTAGGCTAGTTGTTGCCACCAACGGTGGGGTGGAAATGATCATTGGTTTGTTGAGTTCTTGCACCGATGATACCAGGAGGTATTTGTTGGAGATTTTGAGTGCGTTATCAATGAGAAGGGATGTTAGGAAGGCTCTGACTAGACTAAGAGCTCTACATTATGTTGTGGAGGCTGCCAGTTGTGGGAGCATGGTGTCTAGGGAAAGGGCTTGTCAAGCAATTGGGTTGCTTGGAGTGACCAGACAGACTCGGCGTATGCTTGTTGAATTGGGAGCAATTCCAGTGCTGGTGTCGTTGTTTCGTGAGGGAGAACACTCTACAAAGCTTGTTGTTGGTAATTCTCTTGGTGTGATATCTGCTCATGTTGATTACATTAGGCCGGTTGCTCAAGCTGGGGCTATTCCCCTTTATGCTGAGCTTCTTGAAGGACCTGATCCTTCAGGGAAAGAGATAGCTGAGGATGTTTTTTGTATATTGGCTGTTGCTGAGGCTAATGCTGTTGAAATTTCTGGTCACTTGGTAAGGATTCTGAGAGAAGGTAATGATGAGGCAAAGGCTTCTGCTGCGGATGTGATGTGGGATCTGTCGGGTTACAAGCATTCAATGTGTGTAATACGAGATTCAGGAGCGTTTCCTGTTCTTGTTGAGCTGTTGGAGACTGGGAGTGAAGATGTGAAGGTGAGTGTTTCTGGGGCATTTGCTCAACTGAGCTATGATGGAACTGATAGAATGTCACTTGCTGAGGCAGGGGCGATTCCGATTCTCATAGACTTGATGAATGATGTTGATGAGGTTGAGGATCTAAGGGATAATGCTACTGAGGCTCTTGTGAATTTTTATGAAGATCCATTGTATCATGATAGAGTGTCGGATGCAATTAATGTTTCTTCCTTCAGAAATATGCAGAATAGGTTAGTTCATATTCGGGCATCCAATGAGCACATGGCTAGATCCTTGAGAAGAATGAGTGTTGAGCAGCTCACATGGAACCCAGATCTTGTGTAATCAGTTTGAGGTTATCTTTTTGATCTCAAAGCCTGTGCAGAATAGGCTTCTCTCTCTTAAGTTTTAGGACAAAACTTTGATGCAGTACCATGAATACTGTTGGTGCTGTTATCTAATCAGAATTTGAGTTTCATTAACTTTCATGGCATGTTAGTGAGGTGTGTAACTTCTTATCTCATTAGAGAACACCTCCAGTGGGGTCAGTATCTGAGTTTTTATCAGTTTTACACCCTAGAATAGGTGTATGTTGTGATTAAAATTAGGAGAAACTAGAGAGGGATCTTCTTATTTGTGGTATATATTTGTAGAATTTCAAAGACAAATATAAATGAGTGAGTAGATAGAGTTCTACTTGTTGCAATACACCTGAATTTGCATAACTTTCTGGAACTGTCATTATTAATGTTATTCATTATGAATCAGAAACAACCATTCCATTTTATTAAGATCCTAGGCTACTAGCATTTTGGCACTCACCTAAATTGTTTGTTTTAGCCATTCATTTTGAATTCTCATTAGCTTCGTTACTGAGTTTTCACCCTCTAGAAGAATTATAGCATGTTTACTAGACCATCCAGTTTCTAGTCAATTAAGAAGTCTTAAAGAGGGAGAACAGAGACAAAACACTTTTTTATACTTAATGTGTATGCGTAATTTGATATGTAGACTACAAATTATGAGCTGGTTTGGACATACAAATTTCTTGCTTAAGTTAAAATTAACTCACACGAGAACTATTTTCAAAGTTCTATCATATAACTTCTTAAATGCACTTATTAACTTAAAATAACTTGACATTCCTGCTTTAAAATTTTCTTTGGCAAGAGTTTATAATTAGAAGTTCTCAATGCCCTTGTAAAAACTTAAAAGAACTCGGCATTCTTACTTTTAAAATTGTTTCAACTAGAAGGTTTTATATGTAAGAAGTTCTCAAAAGTTAAAAACTTATCAATTGAGCCTATACATATCACTAACTGACCTCTTTTTCATTACTGTTTTTACAATTTCTTTCATGAAATAAAAATAAGTATGAGATTTTATTATTATAGTAATAAAAACATATTGTCCCAAAAGGTTTTCGTCACTCTTTTGCCGCCACAAAAAGAATGGTAAGATTAAGAGATACATCTTGTAAAAATTGAGTCCACTGAATAAACATGCAGAACTTTCTATAAGCTTAATGCTTGTCAGAACTGATATCTAGCTAAAATTAGAAAAAGCCATTCTTGTGGTGTCATTGTAAATGCAACTCTCGTACACTTTTGGTCTCTATTTCTTAACCAGCATCTATTCGTGTAAACTGCACAGTATTCACCTTTCTGGCATTTCCTTATTGTATCTGCACCAAAGAAAACAGGGTTTTTCATCTATAAAGTACCATAGTATTAAAATTTTACTGCATAAAATTTTAAAGTTAGTGTATGAAAAAACATCTCATGTCAAAAGACCGGTAATTTGACCAATGTATGCAACATTGAACTGCTTTTAGAAAAGAATAAAGATACTTTAATCTATCTTTTTTACTCACTTCTTTGATTACCATTAGATTATCTATTTTGATTTTTTTTAATAATATGATGATTTAATGATAATTAAAATAATAAGTTAAAAATAAGTTAAAAAAGTGGGTTAAAGTATATTTTCCTTTAAAAAATTGGATATCTTTAGTGTTTAATAAAATTGTCATATTATTATGCAGTCCTTGCTATTCCACTGTATTCCAAACCAATTCAACATACATACATCAAGACAACAAAAATTCGTATATCTCAAATTTAACCGATGTCATACACATCGAACATTCAACCGGAGGTTAATCTTCTCAACATTATTCGATACACTTAACCACTTGAATTACGATTGTTATTTTTATAATTTTTCACTTTAATTACCGTAAAGATCCTTTAATTATATTTATTTTAAATAAATAAATATTTATTTATTTAAAATAAATAAATAAATATTTATTTTAAATAAATAAATATTTATTTATTTAATTTTTTCCAGATCTTATAATAATCGGTATACATTTCTTTTACGTAAGTTACAGAGGTAACATATAAAAATTACATAATAAATACAAATTCGGTTGAGTTATTTTTTGATTTAATTTCCAATTAAATGAAAGTCTTGTCATCAATTATGAGAAAAATGTTAGAAAAAAATTCCAATTTTGAATTTTGTAAGGATATGATAAAAATGGGAAAAAAATCCAATTTAGAAAAAAACAAAAAAAAATA
>Ga0214542_1000732_pt1 | contig 62184 bp, 21 predicted proteins | sample CNSS1metaG_FD_160096 | JGI IMG/M metagenome (GOLD analysis project Ga0214542, IMG submission 160096) | Root nodule microbial communities from cowpea collected in UCLA plant growth center, Los Angeles, California, USA - CNSS1 | ecosystem: Host-associated > Plants > Roots > Nodule | place: USA...
GGAGGATCTTGTTCATCAGAATAACTCCCTAGTCTAATCATTGATCCAGTTATGGGTTTTCTTGTTGTTTGTGTTATTTCTTATAAAAGAAAGTACGGTTATAAAGCCATGGGGGCAAAGAATGCCGAAAATCATTTATAAGGATATTATTATAAATGACTAGATATCCGTAAATGGTATCAGAGCCTAATAATTTATTTTTAACAAAAAAGTAATTTAATGTGTTTTAACATAGTACTATATTACTCCAACCCGTGGTAGTATGCACGTGAACTTGTGAACTTATTCTAACCTTACCAATCAATAAACTTCTTTTCCAACCTTACCAATCAGTAAAATTCATCTTGAATAGTGATCTATTCTCGTGACTGATTATTATGAATGTTATTATTACTTCTTTTGAAAGCTAAACTTCACTCACAAACTAATCCTGAAGGATATTTTAATAAAAAAATATTGAGAGTTGCAGATGAAATTTTGTTTGTCACTTGATTAATAAAACCACCAGATTAAATAGAGGATAAAAGGTTGTTTCATTGTAAAAAAAAAAATAGTTTGTTCATAGGATATGGAGGATGAATTAAGTATATAAGCACCGTGAAAGCTGAGCTTTATGTAACCAAAATTGACAAGGAAAATGTTTCTAATATATGCAAAACATTTTTAGGACTATTTGTTTTCATTACAAAATATGTAAAAACACTTATAAGTTTTAAAGGTATTTTTTTTTTATTAAAGAATTTTCTACTTGACGGACTTATATTATAAATGTGAAATACTATTTATATAATTATCTGTATCAAAGTTTCTTGTTATAATGTGATTTAATTTAAAACACTTATACGTTTTAAAAGTATTCTTTATTTGACTGACTTATATCATAAATGTGAAATACTATTTATATAAATATCTGTGTCAAAGTTTCTTGTTATAATGTGATTAATTTAATTTTCTGAAATAAATATTTGCATTAAATATTTATTCATATGGTGTAATTGTGAAAACATGAGTGTAATTGTACTTTTATAATTTTTCAGTAGTATAACTTTAACAAAAAATACATTGATAGGTCATTTTATTCCTCCATATTTTAGTTAATATTTTTATTTTATTTTTTTATTTTATGTGAAATTTTATATTGTGCAGCAGTATATATCTTGAATGCTTTGCCTTGTGTTATTTAAATGTCAACATATAATTTTGTATGATTTGATAACTTTTTTAAAATATTGAGTTAAGTGAAAAGATAATAGAAATTCAAGATTTTGTATGATTTTAAGAAATATAATTATATAATAATTTATCACAATAAAGTTGTGTTATAAAAGAAGTGATAAATTTGTATAAATATATATATCCACACAGAAGTGTAGATGATAAACTTAATGTACTATGTCTATATTTCATTAATTATTATTTGAAATAGTGTAATAAGTACACATATTTCATCACAAATTCATATAACATCACTTGTTACTTGGTACAAAAATAAATAAAAGAGTTATGATCTTCTTCTAGCAACATTCTATTATCATTCACTTAAAGCCAAAGCATATAACATTTTCTTTCACTCTTTCACATGAGCCTTATTTGAAACAATTTGTAGCCAGAAACTGTATAAAATTTTGATAATAGACACCGTTTAACTCGTGTCATATTATGGGCCAAAAAAATCTAAAGGTGACTGATTTTTCAATTATCATCTTACAAGTGAGACAAAAAGTACAATACATGGATGTTCTAAGAACACGCTTACATATGTAGTTGCATTTTTAATAAATTAAAAAAAAAAAACTGAATATATAGCACATTGTTTTCCGAAAGAATAAATAATTAGTATACATTTTTATTTTATTTTATTATGTTAAAATATCAGATATTTATAGTAAATATTAAATAAAATATGAATTTTTCAATAGTTATCTTCCTTCTCAAAAGTGTCTTACTCCAATGAATTAGTTGCTAGAGTGTAATATCTTAAATGAAAAACTGCTTAACCAAAGAAAGTAACAATAATATATTATATTGTGACTGAGTTGATGAAATAAAAAAGTAAAATTTGTTTTGTTTAAAAAAAGACGTGTTTTAGAGGATGAGATAAAGGCATGATGGGAGCCGTTGGTTTCCAATCTTGAGTTTGGCTCTTGAACAAAGAGAAGAAGAAATTGTATTTTGAATTCAACGTGTCCACTGGTATATTCATTTGTTCCTCAATTACAACTATTACTACGTCACACAACACAACAACGTTAAATAATTGATTGTTTTTATTGTTGTTTTGTTCATCATGTGGTCTGGCGTCGCAGTGACTTATAACCAATTACAATCTCTGGTCTCTTTCATTGCTTTTTTTACTTTGACTCTTTTGGACCAGTTAGTTTTTTTTTTTTTTTTTAAATAATGAAAAGTATTCCACTGATGTGATTCTCCATCTCAGGTTTAACAATGTAATGGTGGGCTATTTTTTTCTCTTTGAAGGTTTAGGAATGACATAAAAATAATTTATTTATCATTGATTACACTAATGAGAACTAGCTGAGAATGCAGGCCCAGAAACATTATGTGTAACTTAACATGGACCCAGATCATAAAACATCCAAGCAAAACATTTTAGACATATTCATCATATTTTTTTCATTACACAATACCATATATCAAAAACCTACGACTCAGTGTAGATTTGTCAAACGAAACATGTATTATTAATTAATTAAGACATTTTGAACCTACATAAATAGTAGGCCGAAATGTACTAAAAGAAATATTATTTAATAAAGTAATAGTAAAGTAATAAAAAATATATATACATCACTCGACTTAATTTCTTATGATACAGTAATATTTATCAATGTTTAATTTATAAAATAATAATATTTTTATGATAAAAATAATTTATATTTTTTATATTAACAATTTTAATGTATGAATTTAATTTGTATTTAAACAATAATAATTTTATTTATCATTGATAGAATAATCAGATTTCTCTTATTCTATCATGGCGTCCAACGTTCCCTCTTGCATGTTCAGTGGTTTTTATATGTTTTCTCCTTTGTTTCTCCCTTATATATTTCTTATTCTTGTTCCTGTAAACACACATCAATAATATTTTCCCTTCCTCTTTGTGCTCCATACGTTTGCTTTCTTCTTCTCCCTTCTCTTTATCACACATATATTTGCGTTTTGCTGTTTGATGGCATATTGCAGAAATCTCAATAATTATATTTTTAAAAATTTACACTTTTCAATATGCATACATCATTTATCATTATATTCTATTATTATTTTTAAAATAAATATATTAATGTATTAAATATATATAATATTTTATACACGTATCATATCCGAATTATACATGATAAGTTTGGAGTAAACTAAGATATTCATATTAAGATTTAATTCATAATTGTTTCGGGGTAGGGACCAGGAGCCTACTAAAAGAACTTCTTCACTTCACATTATCCTTCTCCTCTCCAGTAACTTCAGCGAAATCCACTCCTTAGCTCGATCGGTTGAGACGACGATCGGGGTACTTGTCTAAAGTACTCCGATGCTTAAGTCAGAAAGGGCCGATCGGTATATCAGAATATCAAGTGTAATAAATGCGAAATTAAGATCCTCACCAACCTACCTTTGGACCCTATTTATAGCTTTCGACATGGGCCTGTAATTAGGGTTTCTTAATCACGGCCCAATGGTCCCTTAATGAAGATTAGTGACTCGTTTAACCGATAATTATTGACTTAAGTCATTTAACTGTGCGACCGATAGCCGCTTGGCTGGGTTACGTTTCCATCAAACTAACAATCTGTGTTTTACCGATCAACCGACAGGTGTTTAAGAAAGTCCGTCGCTGCTGTTTTACCGATTAACCGATGGGCCCTCGAGGTTGGAGGGTCCATCGCTGTTGTTCTACCGATGCACCGATGGGCCCTCAAGATTAGAGGGTCCGTCGCTGTTGTTCCACCGATGCACCGATGGGCATGAATATGGTTAAATCTTGACTTATATGTCATAAACTACAAATTTATAACCATCAACTACATCTTAAAATAACCGTCATCTATTACATTTGTGTCCATTAATTAATATATTTTTGTCATAACCAATGTGATAATTATTCCATTTCTGTAGGTATTAGTTTTCTTTTTGTGTAATAATGAATATCTATCAATGACTTTTCATATATATATATATATATATATATATATATATATATATATATATATATATATATATATATATATATATATATATTTATATATATATATATATATATATATATATATATATATATATATATATATATATATATATATATATATATATATATATAATTCATGTCCTTCAAATAATTATATGCATTAATTAACCATTAATATAAAAAATTTATATTTTTGTTTAATTTAAAACATAAAAGAGAAGAAGAAAATACCACTTTATTAACAAGAAAATTAAACAATAATTTAATTAATAAAACACTTAAACTAAAATGAGTGAAAATACACTTTTATATTCATAATTAAAAATAATTTTTTCATCATAACAATTATTGAAATAAAGAATAATTAAAAAAATAATTTGTACAATATTATTTTTATTAAACAAATAAATTTTATATTATAAATAGTTAATTAAATTTAAAAAAAGTACGGTTAGAAGTCCTTTATCTATAATAATCTATAAAGATGATTTTTTTTGTCTACATTTCAAAATATCAATTTTACCCTTTAAAATATAATGATTTATAAAATTTTTGAAAATTGATCGTTACTTTTATAAACTTTTTATAACACCATCTATTTCTGTTTTTTTTTTCTATTTATCAACAATTATTCTCTTAACTTTTCTGATATATTTCACATTTTTTAATAAATATAATTTTATTTATATATTAACTTAATAACATTACATTATTATCATTTACTGATATAATATCACACAAATTTAAAAAATTTATTTGTTTACACCAGTTATGATATAAAGTTATTAATGTTAAATGAAACGGAAACAATGTCTAACTTTCTTATTATAATCAATCCAACTCAAGAAATTTATCTTAATCAATACGAAATAAAAAATTATATTTTTTGTTCTCATTAATAATATTCACTGTATAATTCTATCAAATCAACGTTTCCCGTGTAAATATACTAACATTTTCAACTTTTACGTGTATCATAATAAAAGTAACGGTTAATTATGTTTTTTTTTCTTCTAACTTGAAGTTACTTTATTTCAAAAGTTTTGACCAATTTAGTTCTTTGTATTTTAAAATATGTGAATTTAATTATTTTAATCAAATTTTATTAAGTTAATTTGACGTTTTAAGCGCGTTTCATAATAATATTTAACTTAACACTAAAGCAAAAATGTGTCAAATAATATAAACAATTTAAATACAATCATCAAATGTTTTTCATAATAGTATTTGACTTAACAATAAAGCAAAAATGTGTCAAATAATATAAACAAGGACAATGATACTTTAACCCACTTTTTTTGACCCACTTTTAACCCACCACTTCAATCACCATTGGATCATACATCACATCACTAAAAAGAATAAAAAAGATGATTCAATGGTGATTAAAGCAATGGGTTAAAAATGGGTCAAAAAAAGTGAATTAAACTATCATTTTTCTATAAACAACTCAAATATAATCATAAAATGTGTACCAAAAATCAAATAAACGTAACAAAAATTTGATTAAAAAGATTAAATTCACGTATTTCAAAAGATAAAAGACTAAATTGATTCAAAATTTTGAAATAGATTACTTTCAAAATTCACTGAAACTTAAAAAACATAAAAACATATCTAACCCTAAGAATAATCTTCCCATATATATATATATATATATATATATATATATATATATATATATTGTTAGAAACATAGCAAATTCTTTATTTTCTATAATGAGTCTTACCTTATATTCTTATATTGTAATCTTCTGATAGAAACTTTTTATTTTTCACCCTTTTACCTTCTATGTATTCAATTGAAGAACTATAGGCTCATCATCATCAAATTAGATAACTTAATCTTTCTAATTTTAAATAAAAAAATATATATACAGTCCCACTAATAATTTCAATTGTTTTCTAAAATTACATTTTCTGGGTGTGTAAATAACAATTTCATTAATAACAAAACCAATTCTTACACTCTTAGAATTTTCTTCCTATATTTTTATTAATCTAAAATAAAAAACAAAATTAAGGAAGTTTCGGAATCTGAAGTAAAGATAAACACAGCAAAGAAACAACATGACTAACAAACCAAAAGGCAAAAATTCGAAACAAGAAAACAATAAGATAGCTTCGGTTCCGAAGCTGCTCGTTACCGTTGCACCGTACCTAGAGTTTAAAATTGGCCCCAATTCAACACAGACACAATCACAAACGCATCATTCTCTGCGTTTATCTCTCTTTCTCTGATATCCAAAAAAATTCCAAAAATGGTATCAAAGGTGAAGAGAGGACCAGTGAAGTCCATCAAGGACCTTCGTAACAACAACAACCGTCGTTGGCGCCGGAAAACTCCCATAAAAAATGTGGTGGCGGCATCCTCCGCTGCCCTGGCTTCCATCCGCCGCCGTATCACAAAACTCTTCTCAAAGATCGCGCGCATCAGCACCACCCACAAGAAAAAAGCAACCTCTTACAAGATCCTCAAAAAGACAACAACAACAACAGAAGAACACGAAGAACAACTCGATGCCATTCGCCGCACCCTGGTTTTCGACGACGCCACCGCCACACCACTCCTCCCTCCCTCCCTCTCCGTCCGAAAAACCGTGTTCCTTGACCTTGACGAAACGCTAGTCCACTCCCACCCCTCGCCGCCACCGGAGAACTTTGATTTCGTTGTCCGGCCGGTCATCGACGGCCAGCCCATGGACTTCTATGTCGTCAAGCGCCCCGGCGTCGACGAGTTCCTTGAGACCCTCGCCTCTAAGTACGAGATTGTCGTTTTCACGGCGGCGCTAAGGGAGTACGCGTCCATGGTGCTGGACCGGCTTGACCAGAACCGGTACATCTCGCACCGGCTCTACCGCGATTCATGCCGCCACATAGACGGGAAGCTGGTGAAGGACCTTAAAGAAACTGGTCGCGATCTCAAACGGGTGGTTATAGTGGATGATAACCCGAGTTCCTTTTCGAACCAACCCGAGAATGCGATTCTGATTCGGCCCTTCGTGGATGATATTTTCGACCGGGAACTTTGGAAATTGAGAAGCTTTTTTGATGGGTGTGATTGCTGTGATGACATGAGAGATGCTGTTAAGCGCTATCAGCAACGTTAGATTTCTTGGAATATTATTTGCATTTTGTTATTTTATTTATTCCCTTCCCTGTGTGAGTTGAACTGAGTGGTTTGTTCAATGTATGGTGAGAAGGGAGGGGAAATGCTGTGTATTACTAATTCTTAAGTTAACTTTAATTGATGCGTTGGTTATTGGTTCTTTCTCTGTCACTATGTTTCTAGTAATGGCTAAAATGGCTTCAATGAGGATTTGCAGCAAATGATAATCCTCTAATGTAAGAATCCTACAATCATGGTTGCATTCTTTGACTTCTATGAACATTTTAGGACAAGGAGGGAAATTTATTTAAACTTGAATTGAACAGATACTTTTGAACTTTTGCTTTTAAGAGTTAAACTTCTCTCTCATTTTTCTACCTTGTTCTCTTTAATCAAACAAATGGAATTGAACTATCTCTTGTTTTTTTTTTTTCTTTTCTGTATATTCTTTTCTTCTCATCCAAATATGTATCCTTTTCTGTGTATTCTTTTCCACACAAACTCTTAATAGAATTCCCCACCCTTTTCGTTTAGATTGCACTGGTTAGAGATTGATTGTATGCACTCCATCAAGACCTTAAAATCTAATAAAAATGGTTTGCTTGCAAGTGCCTTTCTTGTATTGTGCAAGACTGCTGCGAGGCCATGGTCGATGAAAACGCAATATCTAAGCTGTCACATAACGCTACAACAGTTTTGGCCCAAGGAAGGACTCAGAAAACGAAAAATGGTTCATGAATACCTACAATAATTATCAACACTTGAGATGAAGTGTATCTGTATCCATTTTTCTAATTCGTAATAATCACGAAGTTTTTCTTAAATAAAAAGGATCTTCCAAACTGATTAGATATGATTTCAACGCTCATTCTTGCATAATAATATCCTAGGAGGTGAATACAAAATTTCTCTCTAATTAATACAAAGCATATCAAAATTAACTCAATCAAAATTTTCACTAACTCATTCTTCAATATACCTTTTAAAAAGTTTTCAAAATTATATTTTTAAATTCGTTTTACAAAATTTGTTTTCGAAGTTTTTTTTTTTTAAATATACATTTTAAAGTTTTAAATTTTTTACAAACTTTTTTGTCAACTTTCAAAAAATATAACTTTATTTTTTAAAGTATTATTTTTATGGATATCCATAAAAAAAATGCTTGGATTGATTTTTATTAAATAGATTAAATTTTTAATTAACCAAAATGTATTAATGAATTTTTATATCTAATCCATTATAATTCGAAATAAAACTATATGTTCTATCCAACGTCGGCCTTACTGTAATTGAAGCTCACATTTTTTCACACACGAAACTTTCGTTTTCTCTTTTCATTTTTGAGATTGAACTTGTTGAGGAGCTCTAGGCCACCGCTTTTATATCTGGGCACTCTCTGCTGCTAGAAAGAGAAATTGCGTCTACAAAAAATTTGGTATATTCTTTTGCCACCACATTTTCTACCAGTGCTGGCTGATCCTTATTTAACACACACTATTGAGGTATTTCTGAAAATGAAAGATGCAGATGCATGTGAAGAAGTTAACTTGACATCTCTGCACAATTTGTAACAGATTAACGTAACACTAATTGTCATGAACAAACTGGGTTTTGAAGTTCTGACGATTCCTTCTCAACTACCACAACGTAATAAAAACTCTTTATTTTCCTTCAAAGCTTGTTTCTTTTCTACGTATTCGTGTTAATCTTGGTCAATCTATCAAATATTGAAAGTCCAGATTTCAGGCACCATATAAATGGACTAGCATAAACCTCTTTAGCTTACAATCCTTAAAGGGATTCTACTCTGCAAGTCTTCTTCCACAGCCCCTACAATCTTTTCTTCAACAGGTGCTATCCCAACTCTGCCATATAAGTTCATTTCTAATCCCATCATATCTAGTACGTTCATTCATTAAACGCAACATCTTTACCTTTACTGCGTTATTGAATTTATTCTTTTATTGGCTTATCCCAGTCTAACATTCAATTTTATAAGTTTGAGCAGTAGCAGTTATCATAAGCGTAACCCATTCTTAATTTGAATGTTCAAAATATTGTTTATTTTGGACTCGCATCTTATCACAACTGAGGACAAATCTCGTGTTACCGTTAACATGGCTATCACTCGAGCGTGCAGAGGGGCAAATGCTGTTCTGATGCAGGTGACCAGTGAGATGAAGACACTTGGTCCTCCCACGATTCTGGTCATGAGATTGTATTATTGGTGTCTGCGTGAAGGCGAGGGTGTTCTAATGCTAGTGTTTCATGAATCTGTTATATTCTCAATTTGATGACTGCTTTTTTTATTCAACCATGGTTTTGTTCATCATCTTAGCTTCATTTTTTCTTTCAAAATATTATTACATTTATTTTTTCTTGTTGCTGCCTTGGTTGATTTACCTTACACGCATTGCTGGACCAAATTTTCTGATACACAACCATTGATTCTGTGAGACGGGGTTCTTTATTTCAGATGCTAACTCACACTATAAATAGCTATTTGTGTTTAGGAATGGTAGCATATCAAGTAACGTAAATTAAGAAACCCTCTTGGAGACACTACTACTTTGCCTATCTAGGGGATCAAATCTGCTATTGGCAGGATAGTATAGCAGTGTCTCTACATCCATGTTTTCAGAAAGTATCTTCCTCGGAAAAATACTTTCATAGATAATAACTTAAACCCTAAAGCCTAAGTTTCCATCTTAGTGAGTTAAAGATCGATATCTAGACTAAGTACTTGCAAATCTGTTTGAACAACATTACTATGTCCTGTCCTAATTATAAAGATGAAACTGCTAGACATCTGATCAGCGGTGTTTCTCTATTATCGAACTAGAAGAATAACCTCACTACAGTGGTGTGACAGAGACACGAGGACAAATATGTCATACATTGATAAAAAGGAGTTAGAGTTTTAAGATCTAATATGTGAATTGTGATGATTAAATCATTAAAACAAGAATTGTCATGATCTTTGCTTCGCATTTTCAACTTCTTGGATTTCTTTCTCTAGTTCCTTACATGCATTGCTGGGCCAATTTTTCCTGATATACTACTACCATTGGTTCTGTAAGACCCGGTTCCTTATTTCAGATGCCACCTCACACACCTCTGATAGTGCTATTGTGTTTAGAATGCTAGCTTGACAGGAAAAGTAAATTACACATCCCTGAGAGATGTTCTAAAACTTTAATATAGGAATGACATCCGTGTGGGTTTGGGTTGAATACTATAACAATGTCCCTACATTCTGTTTTCAGAAGCACCAAACCTCATAACCATACTTTCATAAAGTCATTATAGATTGTTTGTAGTATCTCAGTATCTTAAACAGCCATGCTCAGACCAATTACTTGCAAATCTTTTTAACAGTTACTATTTTGTACCCATATTATAAAGGTGAAATTGCTAGACAGGCAACTGACAATGCTCTTTGACTGGAGATTTTGAAGAATGACCTTGCAATGACGTTGTGAAATAGACACATCGGCAAATATGTCAAACGGTGGCAATAAGAAGTTAGAGTTTTCAATATAACATTTGAATTGTGAAACGGGAAATTGTTAAAACAAGATTTGCAAATTGTGATCAGAAAGTTGTACAGGGATGCATGTGTAATATTAGTTTTATTCTAAAATTAACATATTAAATATGGGCGAGTGTAAGATGACTGATTAGTAAAATCTGTACCTGCAGCCGCTGCCATAAAATTTTTGTTGATAAATATCCAAACCTGGATTTTGATTCAATTAGTGAGTATTTCCTCTTGTCCGTCATATAGGTATTTTTGAGGGAATCTGCTAGGCCTAAGTTTAATTGTCCTGCCTAGCGTCTTCCTTCTTTGCCATTGTTAGCCTTACCATACAATCTTTGATCACGTCCAACCTTCATTTTTACTGATGTCTAATTGACTCTCTCGGACTGTGTTTTATGTTTAATGCTCGAATCTGACATCCTCCCTCTCCTTTTAATTTCACATTGCTGTTTCTTGTGATTATAGCTGGATTGTTGTTATTTTGACTATTGTCACTCCATTAAGCTCTGTCTCAAATGCTGTCCAGCTTGGTTCCTAATTCTAGACACACCCAATCTTTTATATTTCTGTTGGAGATCTTACATCGACTAGAAATAAGACGAATTTATAGTATATTAATGGGTACAAATCTTATCTTACAACTTGGTTTTGTAAATTATTGGAAGATTTGTTCACCTATTATTGAACTCTTATTGAACCATCATAAATGAGGGAGATATGTTGAAGGTCTAACAATAGATAAGCAAGTTTGTTAAGCTTAAAAGTCCACTTTTTAAGAAACTCAATTTCCATAGTACACTTCCACATTTAATCTCTTGTTTGAAGCTTTCATGTTGCTTTGGGGTATCTTAATTGATCTCTTAGGAATAAGTTTCCATTTTTTTCTCTTTTCACGTCCTTATTCTAATTATTATCAGAAGTATATCATTACAATGTACAGAGCTAAGTGTTTTATCTTTTGTATCACATCTTCACCTTAATATCAATATGATTTCGTTATTACTAGCACATTAAAGGAAAAATTGATGAACATTAATCTCATCGCAATGAAGCTTTTGGAATGTCAGTAGCTCGCCATAAAAAAAAAATCAGTTTAGAAGACAAAATTACTCGGCACAAGATCAAACGTAGTCCTCTCCTTCTGTTTCTCTATCCTAAACATGGTTCGAATCTGACAAATCATAGACCGAACGAACAAAACAACAACAATTACAATTACAACATCACCACCCTCCATCAACTCAGGATTTCATATGAATTGCAGCCCACATATTGCACTTTAGGGTGGCACAGATCCCGAAGAGAAAAAAGCAAAAGAGAATGGATCTCACCGGATCAAGGCGCAAGAGTAAACCTGTTGTGGCAACCTCCACGCCTCAGATTTGCTGAAACACATATCATCAAGGTCCTCACTGGTGCACCAGCTGCATTTTGAGTTCCGAGAGCACTGAGACTGCGCCACCAACTCTCCACAGTTGTTGGGGTGCTGAGTGTTCCTGGACTCCAACAGGTGCCGACTGGAACCATCCCCAGAAATTCTAGCGCGGTATCTGGAGAACCCGTGAGAGGATTCGCAGAGAGAAGCGTTAAAGAGAAGAAGAAGAAGAAGAAAGGTTAACACCAAAGTGAACGGCTGGTTGAGGGAGAACGCCATGGAGGAAATGTAAATCTCAAAGTTTTGAATTTGGTAAAGCTCTCAACAAGCATACAACGAAAAAATTAGAACTGAGTAGAAAAGGTTCTTTTATATTCGCATATTTGATTTTTTTTTTTTCAAAACGAATTTTTCTACCTCTTGGTAGATGTCGTAAATGTCGTTGAACACAAGAAACCTTGTTTCCATATAGCGACATTGTATCTGTTTTTTGTGATGACCACAAAATAGTTCATGAATTAGTTATTGGTATAAATGGCAAAACATAAACTAAACTAAAGCGTTGGGATTTAAAATACATATCAATGTCTGAACTTTTTTTATTTAATAGTATATAAATATACCTCTGGTAATAATAGTTATAAAACTATTACTCTTTTTATTAATACATTCTATTTTCATTTGTTTGTTTCATTATATTATAAAAATAATAATGCAAAAGATAAAAGGAAAAGGCATGTTTTTTATTTTCACCAATTATTTTTGAAGTGGTATTACCATAACTCAGGTATTGTTACCAATTATTTCTGTAAAGTGTCATAATTTAATTCGAGCACTATTTGTATAAGCAAACATAGTTATCTTAAATGATGTTGTTAATTAAATATTAGCTCATTAATAATTCACATATGCTTTTGTCAATGACATATTTTAGGCTATTTCTTCGTGCATTCCATTTTTTTTAGTGTTTAAAAACTATTAAAAATGTTAATATGAAAATGACATTTTCTTCAGTCTGTTAGAGTGATAATATGAATTTGGTTTGTCAAAATAAATGTAGAGTGAACCAAGATATTGAACATGTTGGTATGTAAAAGTTCAATTTGCATAACTTGCAGTCTACGTAGGTTGGTCTGTGACCCGCACAAAAAATAAAAAGCTTGCACTTATATATATTATTTACTTTATTTATGGACTTTTGCATGAACATTCCAAATTTTTGTTTGAGTGAAAAAGGCAACTATTATATTTTTTTCAATGTACTAAAATTTGAAAAATACATCTTGTATGTCATGTATTACAAAGTATGAATATAAACATTATGAAAATTATGAATTATCAATTTATTATTTAATTTTCCAAAATATTTGTTTAATCTTGTGAACTTTTGTTAATTTTTTTTTTATTTTTTTAAACATTTAAAAGTTTACACATAACCAATTTAGAAGTCGTGGGTTGTTATAACCGAAAACCTTCCTTAATAAGAAGAAAGATATAGTGTAAAGAGTTTGCCCTTAGTAAGAAAAAAGATATAGTGTAATAATAAATATTGTGTATTAATAATTGTGAATTCAAAAGAATTAAAAAATAAATAAAAAAAATTCAATAAAATCACAAAAGTGACATGTAGCACTGTTTATGACCGTTAATGACAGTCTCATACTGTAAAAACACACATTTTCAATTTCATATATTAATGATGAATTTTAACTAAAATCTAACTAATTAAATTAAATACATACGAGAGAAAAAATAATAATCCCATCTAATGTGAGTTTAATCTGTCATTTTCAAACATTTTCCTTTTATAAAACTTATTTATAAATTGTTGTATCCATTTCAGACCACGTGTTTAGACAGTTTAGTTGTTGAGAAACTGGAGAATGCCTAAATTCCAGGAGTTTCAGACTGTTTACTTTTCAGAAAAAGGAAGTTGTTTCTTAACAACCTTCTTCCTCTCTATTACAACCTTGCACCCTGCAACATTTTTTTTTCGGCATTCGGTGTAGATTTTTGTTTTCTGTTAGAATTTAATTTGAATGTTTAATTACTATAATTTTAATTTAAACAATTGATTAAAGAATTTAAGATTTACGGTTTAAAAATTATTATTTCAAGTATTCATTTGAATAACTTTCTGTTTTCATTTATTATCAATGTAAAATGGTTATTTAATTTTTATTAAAAGAAATTTCAAAAAGAAATTATTATTATTTCTTTAAAAGGATTTTATTTTAGCACTTTATTTATTGTTAAAATGGAGATCATTAAAACTGAAAAATGTAGGTGACATTAAAAAAAATCATGCTTCTCTTTAGTACCTTTATTATATTTTAGTCTTTGAAATATAATTTTGATTTCTTAGACTTCAAAAGAAATACGTGGATAAAATAACAGTAACAACTAAAAACAAAAAATACAACGAGGATAGGGGGAGTTGGAAAATATAATAATCAGGGCAGCACGCAAGGGAGACGTACAACCTGGGGGGACTCTGTTTTGATCACATGCCATTGAAGCTCTAATTCCAATTCTATCATCAATCCTTCTCCTTTGCTCTTCAGATTTTCGTTCTTTTCCAATTCAGTGCATTTTTTTTTCCCGATAATAATTGCATATATTATACGCACATACATGCCCTAGTTTGGTGTTTGTTCTAGGTTTGCCAATGGAGGGCAAAATCTTGGATCATCAGAATCAGGTGCAAGCACAAGCTGTGGAAAATTTATCGCAAGGGCTTTCTAGTTTCTCCGTTAGGGACCAGATATCCAATTCCGATTCTCCTCAGGTAAACTTTCTCCTTTCCTGACTAGATTATACGCATGTGTTTTTGTTTAGGGATTTGGGAATTCCTGCGCCATTTCGGATTTTTTGTTGTCTCTGTATGTATGAAATCCGACCTTAAATACCTTTTTCTTTTCTGGATGGGGGTTGATGTGTTCATGTGGCATTTAAAAAGTGAGACTAGAAGAGAGAGAGAGAGAGAGGAATAAGGGAAATTATTCATGGATCATTTGCAAACATTAAATTGATATGTTACTTTGAAGTTAAAATTATATCGATTTTTCCTTTGAGTCTGGGTATAGTTTGGGTCTCCATGTTTGATTTTGTTTGTGGTGCTTAATATTATTGACAGGATGATGAGGTTGGTGGTAGGAGGAGGAATTGCGATACTAAAGAGTATTTTGATTCTTTTTCCTCTGATAGTACTAGTACTGGACGGTACTCTATAAATTCTACTAGATTGTATCCTGAATTCCCCGAAAAACAATTGGAAAACCATAACGAAGAGATGGAGTCTTCAGCTAATCTTCAGAAACAGGGAAGGTACTTCTATTACGATACTCCACTGCAGGAAGATACTGGAGTGTGGATACCAGTTTCAGTTCCACCTATGTTAGAAGATGATCATAAAGAGTGGGCCAAAGGTTTTCACTCAAACGGTGGCTATTTTCCTGATGAGGACTTGGGGTGGAATCAATATGTAGGAGATGAAAGGGAATTGACTATGTGGGATGTGCTAACAGAAATGTTACTTGTGGCTCGGGGAAAAGTGACTTCTTTGGCATCAGGAGATATTAATATGTGTAATTTTTCGTGGATATCCAGCCGCGTACTACTTGAACAAGCTTGGAGAGAGATGGCACAAACTCTCACAGAGGCCAATTTTGGTAATGTGAAGGAACTATTAGAAGCTGAGCCACCAAAATGGTTAGCTGATAGTGCTGCTGCTTCTTGTATGCTTTGTGGTGTGAGGTTTCACCCCATCTTGTGCTCTCGACATCACTGCCGGTTTTGTGGAGGAATTTTTTGTGGTGAGTGCTCTAAAGGGCGGAGCTTGTTGCCATCAAAATTCAGAGTCTCTGACCCCCAAAGAGTATGTGATGTATGCTGTGTCAGACTCGAGTCTGTACAGCCTTATTTGATGGATCATGTAAGCAATGCTGCTCAGTTGCCAACCCATGACCTGACAGATCTGAGCACTTTGAGATCTTGGGTTAATTTTCCTTGGGGGCAGTCCATGGAATATGAAATTTACAAGGCAACTAACACTATCAAGGCATATAATCAGGTATCGATTTCAATTGTTGAAGCAGCAAACATTTACGACTGGTGCTAACTATCACGGGCTTTACTTGCATAAAGAACTTTCTAATGCTGCTCTGAACTAGAAAATCCACTATTGTGAATGTGGAGATCTATTACATTATTTTGTGCTAAAACAAGTCTTTATTCAAAATTTCACTTTTGCAGATTGGTTTTCTAAAGCCCGAGAAGTCAATTCCAGATGTCATTCTAAGAAAAGCAAAAGGCCTTGCAATTATCACTGTGGTTAGAGTAGGAGTGGTGGTTACGTATAACATTGGAACAGGACTTGTGGTCGCAAGAAGGGAAGATGGTTCATGGTCTGCTCCATCTGCTGTGTCCACCTTTGGTGTAGGGTGGGGGGCTCAGGTGAAGTAACCATTCTGTAACAATATTGGCCAAACACTGCAATTACCAATGACTTTTCTTATGAATGACTATGGATCAATTGCCAAAATCTGTTACTATAGGCTGTGCATACTGTTTCCGGTCAACTGTAACACCATAACATTTATTTTGTTTAGACTCTAGAATTATATAGTAATATCCAGTAAAAAAAAAAATAGTAATATCCAGTAAATTTATTGAACACAATAGCTAAATTTCCGCAAAGATATTATTCCATTTGACTCCTCAACTGTACCAAGCACTGACTCTGACTTCCTACTCCATACAAATGTTGGACATTTCAAGGTTTTGCTGATATTTTTTTTTTTTTTTATTTCTAGACATTCTGAAGTGTTGTCTTATTTTGTTTATGCACAGGTCGGAGGAGAGTTGACAGACTTCATTATTGTCTTGAGAACAAATGATGCTGTCAAGACATTCAGTGGCAATATGCATGTTTCACTTGGAGCTGGTTTGAGTGCTGCAGTAGGCATTGTTGGTAGATCAGTTGAAGCTGATGTTCGAGCTGGTGATGGTGGTTATGCTGCTTGTTATACCTACAGCTGCAGTAAAGGTATGTTATTTCTGATGACGTAGTGTTGTACTGAAAGCCTTGGTTCCTTTAGCGGTATTCAACTGGATCTTCTCTTTGGTTATTCTATGTAAATATCTCTTAGTCTGGTGGTTCAACTTTCAATATAATCTTAGTGTCTTCCTATAGAACATACGATTCTTGTTTTCATCAACTACCTATGAATTTTTATATTTGAATTGGAATAGCTGTAAACTATATCAATGCTGCTGGTGAAAACTTTAGTTACTGAAGATGCTACCATTGATTTGTAGATAAAATTCTTCGGTAGATATGTGTGCTGCTAATGTTCCACTCTTAAGTGAGCAATTAGGCAGAAAGTTTTCTTGAGGGTGGAAGAGGTGAGAGGAAAGCATAATCTGAGATTAACCCTGATTGCCAAATCCCATTTGTCATTAGCGTGCCCAACTTCTTAATTCATTGGTTGCTTTGCTACAGAAAACAGGAGAGCGAATCAACAAAGATTCCTCCCTTCTATTTTTCTTTCTTAACTCTTCACATTTTCTTTAGGTTTTTGTCACCACATGATGGCTAAAGTTGACTTCATTCAGTATGAAACCCTTGGAAGGCTGATTGGGACCTGATTGTTTCTCACTTAACACGACCCACTGAAAATTGTACTTTAGCGATTGCAAGCATGCTGCGAGTGAATCTCAAAAAACCATATTCGCTCATAAACTTCATAGATTGATGTTATGTAGTTAATATTAATGTAACCTTTATACCTAGAATCGGATGAACTTGATGATTCTCTGTTTCATTTGGATGTTTTACTTAGGTGACCTGACTGGAGTCTATTTTTAGTTTTATAGTATAGTGTTTGACCGACAATATTACTACATGCAGGTGCATTTGTTGGATGTTCACTTGAAGGGAGTATGGTGACTACTCGCACGCAAGAAAATTCCCGTTTCTATGGCAGCCAGTCTATAGCTGCAACAGAGATACTTGGCTCGTTGCCTAGGCCACCTGCTGCTGCCATTCTCTACCGTGCACTTGCTGATCTCTATTCCAAGGTTGATGGATGATTCAATGCTTCAACATCATTCCTTTCACCCACTGGACATTGCCATTAAGTACATATTTTGTACAGCTTCTAAGTCACACTCACTGTAAACCATCGCGTCATTATTTGTCTTGTAAATATATATACAGACGTTGATATTTTACACATTGTTGATCAAGATGGAGGGATTGGTGACCTGCTTTAAGGTTAATTTTATTTTGCTAGAATTGCCTTTGATGATTTTTTAGCCTCAACTTCCTCAACTATATTAATGTCCGTAAGAAAGGTTTATCAACTATATATATATATATATATATATATATATATATATATATATATATATATATATATATATATATATATATATTTTAATTAACAATTGATAATATTTGGCTTTATACATTCAGTGGCATATTGAATTAAATTTCATAATGTAAACTATTCAATATTGACTTGATGATATTAATAAGTTTCAAGGTAATGTTACTTCTATATATATAAAGAATGACAATGATATACATTCATTTTCTTTTGAAAGTTACTTATCACACCATATATTTTATAAAACCATATATTTTTGTTCTCTTATATCTAGATGGGGTGCATGAACAATTTTTCTGAAAAAAAAACGCATTACTAGATGAAGAGTTTAACTAGACTAGATGAGTAATTAAAAATATGGTTTAACTAGACTAGATGACCAATTAAAAATGTTTGGTTTGAATGCCTAAAAGCCCCATCATAGATGGCTAATTCTTGTATATCACGATAAAAGATTTTTTATTTTGGACTCAAATATAGCGACAATGATCTAATTTATTAGAATGACAGTTGATTCTTTTAATGTTCTTGATTTCCTAAAAATAAAAATCTATTTTCTAGATTACCTTCAATAGTATTTATTGATGTTAATGCGATTAAAATAATAATTTTAAATAAAGTTGAATTAGTTGAAATTTATCTATATTTAAATTCATCAAGTACTACTATTTTTATTCATATTTGAGTTTAGAGAAAATATAAAGTATGCTTTAATTCATGCACATCTATGTCCAATGGTGTTTATTTTAAATAATCCATACAAATATACAGTGCATGATTGATTACATCCTTGAAAAAGTAACGTGAATAATAAAATGTACACAACTAAAATAATTTACGGTTGAAGAAAAAAAATATGAAGAAAATGGAAAAGGGTTGGGAGAAGGCACACTAAAATGATAGTTTTCAATTCAAATGTCCCATAGTTTCTTTTTCCTTTTGACCAACTTAAGCAGAAAGCGAGGAACTATCTTCTTAAGGTTCCTAATGACGCTACGAGTACATCCTTTGATGGCCATGAACAGTGGGAACTGCACCAATGCAAATATGCATACAGGGAAGAAAGCTGCACAATATGTCAAAGTTGAAGTCCATGTGTTCCCCTCTAACTTGATGTTGATCAAAATTGTGGCGCTGAATGCCAGCATTGTTGTGGCCATGGAGAAGAACAACAAGGCAAAACCTGCCATTAATTTTCGAGGGAGAGACTTTCGAAAGTCCCACATCTCGCAGGGTGATGTGAGGATGGAGAGGAACATAATCACAGAAGCCAGAGAACCTACAAGAGCCACAATATCCATGATTGTGAAGACCAAGAATATGGGGTGATGAAGGAATCTAGGGAAGCCACCGTCATCTGTGCCTCCAGGGACAGTGTATGCTGCTGCAAAGACAACAGTGGCAACAAGAACAGCTACTGCAGAACATGATTGAGCAGTCTCTTTTATCCATTCACGAGCATCCTTAAGGAGTGAGGCATGCTTTTTCACAAAAAGTTGCTTTGCAGTTTGGTTCTTTTGGTTTTTGTGAACGGTATAATGATAAGGGAGTCTCTTTTCTATGCGCTGCATTATTATATATGATGAATGCAGACAGTAAATAATTGGAATATAATTTGTGATTATGACAAATTGAAAAGCATACTTACATCGAACCAATGCAACTCCTCTTGCAGCTGCATAGCATAACCAGGTTGGGAACCCCCTTGAAATTCTGCAGTGTAATGAAGGACAGTGTTATTGTCCTTGTCTATTTTTCCAGCAAGACTTCTCACCATTTTCAGTTTCTTTAAGATTCGATAGATTTCCTTCTGCCGGTGTTTGACGGCCATGTACAATATGTTTTGCTCGTCTTCACTAACATGCTCAATTGAATGAGGATGAAAATGAATTATTAATTCCACAATCTCTGTAATTCCATTGCAAGCTGCCATAAGCAAGGGGGTGTATGCAGTAGGTTTGCTTGCACCCTCTTGTTTCTTTTCTTCCTCTTGTTCACTTTTTTTCTCTTTGGGCGTTTCTTCATGTTGCGATCTCCCCATGGAAACTGTTTTATCCCTTGCTATGGCAGTATTTCGCCATGAATAGTCTTTTGGTGCTAGCAAGAACACTAGTTCCTTTGCTAAATTATGCATTTCCTTTTTCCTCCAAAGTTTATCAATCTCTTTCCATTCTGAACATCAACAAAGCAAACAATAAACACACCCCCATAAAAATTAAGTCTAAGCATATTGTATATAATTTTATCCATAAACAATTTTACCAATACAAAAAAAAAAATTCTTTCATAAATTAAAACTAACTCATGCATAAATTAAAAAATTTAAAATTTAAATAAATTATGTAAGTTAACTTTTATAAATTAATTTTAACCTATACAAATATTTTAGTTTTTCTTTTAATAAAGTTTGTAAAACAGTTTTTCCAAACATGTTCTAAATAGTTTGTTTTTTGGGGAGAAATGTGTAGTGCACCTTTTGCTAGAAGCTTCCACATGGAATACCACAGCCATGAAAAAACTGCAGTTGACCAAGCTGCAAAAATTATATGGTATAGCAACAACATTAAATGAGTTTATCATTGTGTGCTCAAAACTTTCTTACAAAACTAATCTTATATAGATATTTCTCCAAAGATGTTATTTATATATGTTTTAACATATCAATTGGATACCTGAGAGATTCCTTTGAGTTGTAGGTGATTCCTTTTTCCCTTTCTTGTGATTTTCCAGTTTTTGCCCTTCTCTCATGCTCTCCTCATGCTGCGTTTGAGTTGAAGATGATTCATTTATGTTGTTTCTCCCACTTTCCAAATCTTCCCTTTTTGTATTGTATCCATTACTTTGAGAGTAGTATTTGTAATCTTGAAATTTAGGAAGCACTGTGTCACCATATTGCAACTATCAGCACATGCATGTCTGTAATTCAAAAGCTAAATTATATACATGGATGGAGAAGAAAACATACAAAGGTATGTTAAATTTTTGAAAGGACCCATTTGGGTCTGACTTTTAAAGGTGGAGGGCATCTTTGCCAGCAATTGGAGAGTTGTGAGATCATTGTCTTCTTTTTCATGAGCGAGGTAGTCATAGCGTCTCAGAAGCCATAAAGCAGTGCCTGCATTGAAAAAGCCATAACCATGTTACCAACTTCATTTTATGTGTGGACATGCATGAAATGATGAGAGAGATAGAGAGAGAGAGATGGACCAAAAAACTGATCAATGACAGTGGTGTGAAGAATGGACATCTTATCGTCGCGGTGAAAATGGATGTTGGGATCAAGTTGAAGATCTTCAAGGAAGAAGCTGAGCAAGTCTGTTTTTCCAAGAGCAGCTGCTCTGTAAACCGGTGTTTCTCCCAAATTGTTCCTCATCTCTATCAATGCCTGATACTGATCTGAACCTGCTTCCTCCTCGTGCTCCAGAATGCTCTTTGTCATCTCCACTTCCCCTGTGAAGGCCACTTCATGGAGTGGCGTGTTCCCCATGTCATCCTGCAACCTCAGCACACGCTTTATGTCGCCCTCACCCACCCACTCGATCATTTCCCTGTACATTTCTGGGTTCCCACAGTGTGCTGCGTAGTGAAAAGCTGTGCTGTGGTGTAAATCGATTCTCTTATCCAACAGATCCTTGTGTTTGCTGAAAAATTTCCTGAAACCTTCCCAGTCATATCTCTTCGCCAATATGTATGGCCTTTTCATTTTTTCTATGTGCAAGGCTACTTGCCTTGTCACCTCTAATTTCCTCCTCGCTGCCTGTTCCTCGTTCATCACTCACTCATCGATCCTTCACTTCATCCAACCATTGGTGTCTGTCTCCTTATATCATGGAAAAGAATCCATTACGTATCCGTCGTAACCCAGAAGCCACCATTTTCAGCATATGTGCTTTGCTTAATTAATTCACAAAGTGAATAAGCTTGCAAGAATAACTAAAGTCAGAGGTTTCCCTTTGCTTTCCAACATTATGTATTCCCCTAATTGCTGGACTGGACTGGCTTTGTTAATACTCTCACATGCACAGAAAAGAAACAAAATATAATCTTCATATGTTGAGATTCTTCTTAGGGATGAACTTGTTACAAATTTGAGATCAACATATTTGTATTGTTTTCAGTCACTGTAATGAAATAAAGATTCATACACTGTCACGCAAGTACAGCTAGATCAACTCTATTTTTTTCTCCTTAAAAGACAAGTATATATTCGTTGGTTCTGCTACTTCAAGCCTGCTACAGCAGTTTCTGTCTTTTTTGCTGGTTATCATTCTCATAATATTACATTATTAACAGAAAAACTTTCTTCCACCTTGTGTAAAGCAATAAGCATATCACAACAATGAACTTAAGTTATAACAGGGTACTTGTCTTGGTTGGCATTATTTTAATTACAAAAATGTCGCATTTAGGTGAATTGATGAAGTCTTGTCTTTCGTTTCACAAATTCCTCTGCTTTTTGTTATCGTAGGTTAGTGATTTAATTTTTCAAATTAATTACCTGGTTAATTCCTGCTACACTTTCCTGTTTTTCATTACTTCTCAGTGGCATGCGATTTCACCTGTAACAAGTCTTGTCTCCACGAAACAATATGGTATATAGTAAGAAAAAGCGAGATAAGAGAAATAATGTATTTAATTTATTTTTAGTATAACTCCTGCATGATCATAGCCCTATGATCAAGACTGAATTTATTTGCCATTTATCAGTGCTAAAGTAAATACCAGTGAGTAAATTCATTTCTTCAACTTGGGAATAGTTTAAGCATATTTTGATCATAAAAGTGAATACCACAAACTCGAAAGTTTAGGTAAATTAGTGAGAGTGTTATAAACTAGACCTGTAAAATCAAATTATAAACTCTTGACATTTTATTTGGTATAAAGAATTACATCAAAATATTATTAAAGAATATAATAATTCAACATTAGATTAAACTATTTAAAAATATTATGCTACAAATAATTTTTATATACTATTGTTTTTATCACTAGTTGATCACATTATATGTTATATTTAAATAGTTTTTATATTTTTATAATAGTAATATATTTTTGTCACCTATTATTTGGTTGATTATATTTATATTATTTTTTTACGTAAAAAAAAAGTTAATGGACTTAAAGTGAGGGAGGCCCAACGATTCCAAAATAGAACACAGGCAAAAAAAAAATACTAAAGCTCTAAGATGACCCAACCCACTAATTTGCAGTGGTGGTGTCTGTGAAACGGCGAGACAAGAGAAAGGAAACACGGGAGAGCAATAAGATCGCTGGCTGTTCAGGAGAACGTAGAAAAGTAAAACGACGACCTGAGAAAGACACCGACCCGGATCTGTTCCTGCGATAGGAGAACGCTTGCAAGAGAGAATCACGGAATTGTAACCCTGGTGCGTTCTTATCTGAATCGACTCTAAACTCGTGCGAATTTGCTCGAGTTCACACCTACTTCCGAGTTAACTAGGTTTGAGGGCGTGGGAACGTAAATTCCTCCGAGTTTACGAGTTGACTCGCGATCTTGATAACCTGATAGCGACATGTACATATTCTATAAACTGACGCTCAATTCTCTTGTGGTCATATAATTGAATATCTGAGTTTGTGTTGTTGAAAACTTGATTTTTTGTGTATCTCTGTATTTCTGTTTTTTATGAATATTTTAGGGTGAAGTGATGAATCTTTTTTTCTTATGCAGTACAACCTTCCTTCACTCCAAGAACTTCAGTCTTCAAGAATCTGCCAATTAATTGCAAGTCTTTTCATCCCTTGTTGTGTTAAAGTTTCTGATTTTCTCATCAGATCCCAATCTAATATGGTTCTTTTTTATTGGGGTTAAAAATTTTAGGAGCAAATAGCTCTGGCAAGATATGGCTACTAGACGTGTTCGTTACTCCCCTCTTGCCACAGACGACAATGATGTTGCTATTAATAGATCATTTGACCCACGATTTGATTATACACCGAAGGCCTTGGATAAAGTTCCCTGGAAATCCATTGCCCTTGCACTCTTCTTGCTATTCCTTGGTACAGGACTTCTGTTTCTTTCATACTTTATCTTCACTGGTCATATGGGGGGAGAGCGTTCTCAAGCATATGGCCTTTTAGCCCTTGGCTTCCTTAGCTTTCTCCCAGGTATGTTGGATTCCTTGAATGAGTGATATGCATTATGTATGTTAAGTATCTTGTTTAATGAATATAAGAACAATAAAATTAATGGTTTTCACGACTCTTTGAGATTGCTGAGCTAATATCCTTTTGGACGAATTGGTTGTTAGTTATGCATTACGAGCCGTAGAGATTTTTTAGCTCAAACTGCATTTGATCTTTACCCAGAGAAACACATAAAGCATGCCAATTTTGTCAGTGTTCAATTGAATTTGGTGAAACGGGGGGTACTGGATGCACTTCTTTATTAGCAGATAGATAGTTCACAAATCATAAACCTATACAATGAATCAGTTAAAAATGTTTCAAAGAAATGTGACATACCAATACTTACCTGATGAGAATATCATTGCATACAATACGAAGCATACTGGTATGATCCATATCAGCTGTCCTCTTTGCCTATGCCACCCCATAAAATATGCAAACTTCACATTAACGTGCCATTAATACTGTATTAACACAATTTCTTTAGCTAACACTTTTACTCGCTTATTAAAAAAGCACTTTAATGTTTAATTCAATGATGAGTTTAGAATAAGAGACGGGCATGGAATGGGTGGAGGTAAATGATTATTTTTATGTTTACAATTATGAATAAATGATTATTTCCATCTCATATATACGGAATGATGTTTCTTGCCGTAATTTTTAGCCTGTTTCATGTCTCACTTCTTTTGTCCATAGATGTTTCTTCAACTATAAATTTTAATTTAGTTTGTATCTACCATGACTATGCAGATATTAACATATCTGCTACGTGGATCTTTTGCTGGAAACATAATTTTTCTTGATTTCTGGAAACAGGTTTTTATGAGACTCGAATTGCATATTATGCATGGAGGGGTGCTCAAGGATACCGCTTTTCTGCCATCCCTGATTATTAGAGCATTACTGTAAAAGAGTAATAGAGTTATACCTCGAAAACTTTGTAATGATCAAATTTGGTTGCAACTTGTATGTTTGAATGACACAGATAGAATAAAATGATAGATGTAATCGTTTTGATAGAGAAGTAGTTAATCCAGTAACAAAATTTAGAGAAAAAAAAATGCATATCACTTGAAATGATTTCAATCAAAGTTGTGACAATTAGGCATTTCAGTGAGGTGAGAGCAACTCGTTATTGACGTTTAATTTTGGTAATTCGTAATGTTATGGAATTATAACGGATCTTCTCAAGACTCACTCAATCTACGGTTATTCTTTCTGCAGGTAAATGCGATTGAGGACACGTTTTAATAAACTTTTGTGTAAAAAAAAATAGGAAGGAAAAATAAATTAATTTTCATGCATAAAGGTTTAAAACAAAGATATGGGAAAGTAACGTAAAAGATTTTACAAATTATATTTTGAATTATTTAATTTTAATTTATAAGAGAATATTTTTTTTTCCCTATAAATTTTGATAGAGAAATTATTTAAACGGATCTAACGACTAACTATGGGACATAGATTGGGTGCCAAATAAAAAATGTGCACACGGGACTTGTGCCAAAAAAATAAAGTGGCATTTATCTCTCATTCTTTTTTTATAGTCTATTTAGCACAAATAGTTTTAACAATGTAATTTATTTAATACATGATAAAAGCGAAAAGATTAATCAACCTGGAATAATTGCAAATTGTGGATAGTCCAATTGAATAGTTCAATAAATAACTAAAATTCGTTATCGTGAGTGAGTTTTTAAAACATTTACTCTCTTTTCGATCTGCAGCTTCAACCATGGCATTATAACAATCACTTTCAGTCATGCATTTCTTTTCTTTTTAAAACTTCCAGGGACTTAGATAAATAACGAACGTGCGGTGAGCTAATTTTGGATGGGGAAAATGTGAGATGAGAGTATTAAGATAATAGTTTCTGTAATCATTGTGGTTTAAATTCTTCTCGTGGACCCACACAGGGCACAATAATATTGCTTTTCTTTTTGTCTATGATTATTATTCTGTTAACAATTAAGAGAAGTTAACAAAGCCTTGATTTTGGAAGTTAAGAGAAGGAAGAAAGTCAACTGGTTGCATCTTTACTTGTGTAGATGGTTAATCTTTTTCTATGACAGTGTTATTATTTTTTAAGAACTTCCACGACAGTATTATTAAACATGGAAAACTCAAAATTTGGTATTGCGTACCGTTTTAATGATCATTACAACCATCTTATCTTTACTTAAAATAAGAACAATTTTTTACAACCAATTTGGATTCTATGGTCTACACTGGAGATATATTAAAGCCAATAATTGTATTTAACGTATTTTTCTTTTTTAACTCAGACCTTCATCACATTTTTTTTTAAGTGAGTAAGGGAACACAAATTTATCTTTGAAACTATTTTTTATTTTCTTTGTTTTTAGAACTTATTTTCATCTCATAAATAACATCATTGTTCTAACATCGATTTTCTTGAGATAACATTGTTATGGTAAATTATCTCAAACCATACAGATGCAAGCCACGCGTTTCATTACTACCCAAACAAGCTTTTGCTGTAGAGAAACCTTTCAAACTTTCCGCGTTTTATCGTAGAATATGTGAATCCATCCGCGTAATTTTAATTTAATCACTAATTTTGAATTTCAGTTTTATACATATAATAATTGTATTAGCTATTTAAAATAGAATATATATTGCTATTAGTCTTCGTATGTAATGTAATATTCTCATATTTTATGATTGGTCCAAAATTAGAGTCCTGAATTGATTCAGCTGCATCCACAGGATCCTAACAACCACCATCTTCGCCCAAAGAAAATTCCAATTTGCAGTATCCAGAACCTAAATATAATAATCATGAAAAGCAATATAAGAATATTTAATGAAGAGACAGAGACAAGAAGAACCAGTGATATTGGACTAGCTTGAAGCGATGCTATTCATTTTTCATCATTTCTCAAGTGATTATAGATTAAGGGAAACAGATATGCAATTCTCTTTTTTTTTTTAAAGGATTTTGCTCATAATATGATAGTCGCTTAAGTAAAATTAGTAAAGCTATATGTATGATGTAAGTGAAATTAGTGAAGCTGTCAATGTTCTAGAATTTTGAAAAATCATGTAGATACGTAAAAGTGGTGATATGTCCAACAAAATGTGTGTTATTTAAGCAATATGAGAATATTCAAATGGTAGAAGTTCAAGTGTGAAAATTGGTGTTTAAATGATGAAGAAATAACTTTAATATTGCATATGGAGAGAGTATCTCGCTCATACCACGTACATCAGTGTAATGTAATTTATAATTAAATAAGTTGATTATGTCTTTATTTATTTGGCAAACTTATTATTGTCTTTTACTAGTTTCAAAAGTAAATAAAAGTGTCGAATTCACGTATACCTAGTATAATACTAAAAATTACATTTACTAGGTATGAAATAAATGATAGTACATGAAGTGGAAATGAATAACAAAAACTTAAAAGATAAGTTAGATTTAAACATTACATTTTTTTTTTTAGAGTAAGAAACTAGTTAAATAGAAACACTCTAATATTGTTAGGATTAGATTCATCAAAAAGCTAAAAAATAAAGATTTTTCTCTTCTTCATTGTCATTAATCCTTATAGAACATATTTTACCATATTGAATTATAATTCTTTGTCAACTCAAAAAATAATTTGCATTAAGCTTAACGATTTAAGTATGATTAATTGATAAGTCATTGTCTCAAACAAATGATTTATTGTCTTATCTTAGGTCAATCATTCATAAGGATTTTTTAACCTCTTACAACTTCAACTTATTTATGCTTTATTACAATAAAAAATAAGCACAAAAATTATAAACACTAATAAAGAAGAATAATATAACATTTTATATATCCAAAATATAAAGAGAGTTCAGTTATTACATGCATCTAATAGAATTTAGCTACTCATAAAATTGAATAACATGAAATTTATATAAAAGATGATGAAGAAGAAATTGAGATAAAAGTCATGCATGGTGTCTCTATTGCCTTTTTTTTTTCATGTTCCTCCCTTATGATTTATCAAGCCAATAAAAGAACATTTTATAAGGGATAATGATACTTTGACCCATTTTTGACCCAATCTTAAATTATCACATCATACCATTAAAGAAAATAAAAATAAAAATATTCAAGGGTGATTAGAGTGATGAGTAAAAAATGAATCAAAAAAAATAAATCGAAATATTATTATCTTTTCATAAATAATTTATTGAGTTAGAACTTGGGTTTGAGAGAAGGTCTCCAAGTAATTTTTTTATGTTTTTTGTCAATAAAACTTACTATGTTAAAATTAGCTCTCTAGCTCTCGCTGGATAAGACCATGACACTCTTTTGTCTATAAATTGACTTAACAAGTCATGTTATATAAGCAAAAGACTATCTTATACTACCTTTACTTTTTTCATGTTTTATTCTCCTAACTTTTCTTCTTTACTAAATCCTACTAAAAGAGTTCTAAAAAAGTTAAATGTATTAATCAAATATTATAACTAACCTTTTATTTTCTTATAATTATAAAAGCTAAAGAAAAAATTATGAAAATTATTATAAATACATTCGAATATTATGATTATAAAATATGATATGGGTGAATAGGATTTAAACGAGTAAAGAATGTACAAATGAGGTGGTTAATATACGTATCCCAAAAACTTCTTGAATCATAAATTAAGTTAACATTATTTAAATTTTTAGTATAATTATTAATAATGACAAGATTGTTTGATGTCTTTTCCAATAATTGAAAGTTTAAAATTCTTAATATATATATATATATATATATATATATATATATATATATATATATATATATATATATTTATATTTATATCTTAGTATTCCGAGATCTATTTATTTGAAATTTGATGTCTTTCTATCATATCTAATAATCTAATTTTATTTAGGAGTTGAGGTAAAAAATAATTTAAATATTTCTTTTTTCTTTCATTCTTTGATGCATTTTTTAAGGATAAAACAGTGACAGAACACAAACTTCAAAACAGATAATACTTTTGATGGTCAGTTTAAATATTTATTTCTTCTTCTACTCCTCTAAAACACATTTTAAGGATAAAATTATGATAAAGCACATGCCGCAAAGTGCACAATACCTCAAATGAGAAATAATTAACTCTAATGATGTCACTCAATAGACTTAAGATCGAAACTATATCATTATCATTTATCAATTTATTAGATGTTCTTGTTATAGACTTTAAACTATAAATATTATATAGAAGAGGAAGTTACATTTATTTTATCACATAAATATTGTATGATATCACACAATATTATTTATTTAGCGGTCATGTCTTGAAAATTGATTTTTTTTTATTGAAATAGACTTTATTCTGGTGCTATACAATGTCATATTTTATAGGGTTAAATATGTTTTTGGTCCCTCAACTTTCAACGAAATTTGGAATTAGTCCTTCATCAAAAGTTTTGACCAATTTAGTCTTTCATCTTTAAAAATGCGTGAATTTAGTCCTTTTAACCAAATTTTGTTAAGTTTATCTGACGTTTCAAGCACATTTCATGATAGTATTTAAATTATTTACACTTTTTGACACATTTTTTCTTCAATATTAACTTAAATACTATCATGAAATGTGCTTGAAACGTCAGATAAACTTAACAAAATTTGATTAAAAGGATTGAATTCACGCATTTTGAAAGATGAAGGACTAAATTAATATAAAGTTTTGATGAGGGACTAATTCCAAAATTCACTGAAACTTGAGGGACCAAAAATATATTTAACCCTATTTTCTATTGCATTTACATATATATTATGGATATAGAATTGAATAAAGGGATTGATTTGTTTACACAATGCTCATTAGATTGGTCAAATCCATCAATATATAGTGAGAAATACATTATTTGTTTATTTTGTTTCATCCACATCTGTTCAACATATATAATTGATCTTTGCATGATGTTGATTATTACAAAATCTTCATTTATATACCCAGCCGATATATCATAAAATTAAAATGAATAAGCATAAACAATGCATGTGCTTTATATACAGTAGCAGTCAGTCCTTTTGCAATAAATTTGTTCTGTGCCATAATAAAGTCATAAAATACAACAACAATTTATAGATTGTACTATATATTCATAAATGGATAATGAATAGGTTTTCTATTCATACTTCTTTAGTAATTTATCTACTAATTGGGATACCCCAAATCCATGTGCCAAAGTTTGCCAAATATGAAATATCCATAATAAATAATAAAATATTAAAAGGAATAATAGCATTTAAACTAATAATATTAATCATTTTAAAATAAATTCAGAATTTTAAAGAAGTTAAATGTAAAAAATATAATATCATACTCATAGTAGTTTTAGTTATAGTAATTTTTTAATTGCCACAATTTTTTGAACATGTTTAAACTGAAAAAAATGTATTATTAAAGCTGTAATAATTTATTTTGAATATACTTTATTGCGTTTTCTATTGTCGAATAATAAATATTTAAATGATTTTAAAATATTAAATATTTTAAATATGATCATATTCTGAAATTAATGCCATTTATTTTAATTATCTAATAGTGTTTTGAGTTTTTAAAACTTATACTATAAATCATTTTTAAAAAATAGAACTTAAAAAGAAGAATATAATTATGTAAAACTGTAATATAATCACTACAGTTCATAGCATACATCACTTAATGATTTTAAAATTTCAAAACTTTATATTTTAGATCATTTTAAAAATGAATTCACGTCTACAAGAAAAAAACATAAATCACAATCATTATACTTATAGTAATTTTATAACTATAATTTTGTAATTTTTTATTAAAATATTTTTATTTGTATGTACGTAACTCATAATTTAGTTGTGGGATCTTAGATTTCACTGCTAAAAATTCTCATATTATATGATATTTTTCTTGTAAATTTATTAAAATATTTACAAAAAAAGGATTTTTTTCTGTAATTTGTTAAGAATTTATTTAGTATGTATTTTTTTTGTGGGTAATTATTTCCTACACAATTATAAAATTGGCAATTATTTCCTATAAAATTTGTTGCGAAAATCATTTTATATAAAATATTTTTTAAAAAAATTAATAACAATTTCTTGTGATTTTTTTTTTCATAACAAAATTCGTATTCGTAAGTATTTTATAAAAAAAATCAAAATAAAATTATAGTAAGAAATATGAATTTTTTAGTGGTGTTTTCTTTAACTGTATTTCATTAAAAAATGTAAATAATTTCTCCTTAAAATGTTATGGCACTTGTAATCATCAACTATTAAAACTAAAATAAAAAAATTATTAAAACAAACCTCTCTTTATATATACAATATAAATTACTTATTATTTGAATTTAAAAAAATCAATAATGATAAAAATATGTATTTTAAAAGTTGAAAACACTACTTAATCCAGATATGTAAATATCATATCACATAATTTACAATTATATCAAATATATTTTTTATTACAACAAAAAAAATTACACCACACTAAAAATCATAATTTTACTATTTTAAAAAAATTATATTAAGTATTTTCATATGAGACTAATATTTATAATCAAGATGCACTTGAGTATCAAAACTACAATTTTAATTGCAACGAAAAAGGAACATCAAATTAGGATAGTTTTTCTATTACACTCATTCAACAAAATGACTTCTACTTGATATTTTCATCTAAATGATTCAACTCATTATTAATAAAGTACAAATATCTTATTTAGTTGATAAATGGATGATGCAATCACTACATTGTACTTAATTCATGTCATATAATCACTTACACAAATACCTCTCACATAATTATACAAGTATTATTATTAATTACTAATAATTATTTAATTTTAGAACATTGTAATAAGATAATTTCATATTCACACCATTTCAAGTATTAAATAAACATAATTATGTTTTAAGTATAGAGATATTATTTGAGTAAGGTGTTTTGGTTTCAAGAATATTTTCTAGTATAATAGATCTTATTCTTGACTTTCTCTTTGTTTAAATGAAAGTTTGTTGTTCGAAGAATGTAACTTATTGTTTAAGTGAAAATCTCTTAAGCTAATAATCTTACTTTTAACCTCAAATTTACATGAAAGATGTCTTCAGTTAAAAGATGTACATAAATGACAACATTTATCTGGACATATCAAAACAACTATCCAAATATTTTATATTTTTTCAAATCAATTTTATTATGAATTTAAACAAGTTAAAAAAACGAGTTAAATTTTTTTGTTTAAATCCATTTAACATATAAAATCACAATTTGATAGAAAATATATTATTCTTCACTAATTAAGTTAATTAGAAATAATTCTTTTATAATTATACTAATTAAATTTTTGTAATTAGAATTAACAAATATTATGTAATTATACATAGCATAATTATATATCTTAATTAGTGAAAAATAATATATTTTTTATTCTAACCTAATTTCATTAAATTAAATTATACGCCTACCACCTTTTGATTCACATATTTCAAATTACCTTCTATCCTTTTATCAAAGATGTAACACTTTTATACAATTTCACATGTTACACCTAACTTTCTCATTCAAGTTTGTAATTTTATACAGGTTACAATTAAATGTTATAATTCAAAAACACCTACAGGGTCAAATATATCTACCAATACTACCATCTCCTCGAAACTATTTTAAGTTTTTTATGTATACTATTAGTTTCTTAAAATCTAAAGGTAAACTAAACTTAATTACCATTAATAACACAACTATATTAAGGAAAATAATTGGTTCTCTTACATTTTATATTTACTGATATGTAATGATTTTAAAATCTTAATTTTTTAATATAATGAGTATGATTTTCAGTTTTAGACTAGTCAGCATTCAAAAAAAGGGGAAAAAAAAAGCTAACCATTCATGATTCTAATATATGGTACTTATTCATGAACTTCCAATCCATGTACGAGGTCAGGGCAACACAAATCCTGTGACCGATGGCCCAAAAACTCTTGAAATTAGCTTTTTAATTATTTATGGTGTAATTTTTAAGTGTTTATTCTTTTTTTGTCAAATTAAATTAACCAGAATAAATAAGGTTGAAAGAGAAAACAACCCAAAGAAGAAAATTCAAAATTGTCTACTTCTTAGCCTGGAAGGATCCAAAATTATTTGGAAGCACGGATTGACCGAAAGACTTCTTTTCCTTGCACCTTCTCCACCAAAATGGTAATTTACTTAGTTTTTATGTCTTTCTAATTTAAAAATAGTAATTAAATAATTATATATTTACTTGAGGAGCAAGTTCTCTCTCTCTCTCTTTTATCTTTGTGAAATTATAGAAATTCCATTTTCCGTGGGAAATTCAAGTCATTAATATAGTTGAAAAACATGGTCAGAATTTAAGCTTTTGGCTACTATGGACAAAGATATGAACTTTCCATTTTGTGATAAGCTCTTCCCATGTTCATATTTGTTGTTGGGTCTGAGCATTTTAATCTGGACAAAGATTTCACCTTTGGGTTTGTAATTCATCGCCAGCTGTAGCTGGGGGAAGTGAAGGTAAGGCTGTGAACACTAATTTTCTCGAAGGAGTGTTTCTGAATTGAATTGTCAATTTGGGTCTCCCTTTTTTGGGAATTATCACTTTCAGTTAGCTGGGATTGGTGAAACCTAGCTAGAGAGGAGAGGCGGAGGACAAGGATGTATTTTTTTAGATACATGTGTGTGCTTTGTTTTGTAGTGGACGTATTTGTGAAAGGGTGAAAGGGTTTTTTTTTTTTTTTCTCAGTATACTGAACTGAAGGGTTTTTGTGGGTTCCCTTTGTTTTGAGATTTGTGTTTTGGATGATGGAGGAAGCTCAGGGCAATTCTAGTTCCTTGCCTCCTTTCCTCAGCAAGACTTATGACATGGTGGATGATCCTTCCACCAATTCCATTGTTTCCTGGAGTGTCACCAATAAGAGTTTCGTTGTTTGGAACCCACCAGAGTTTTCAAGGGATTTGTTACCCAGATTCTTTAAGCACAGTAACTTCTCCAGTTTTATCAGGCAACTCAACACTTATGTAAGTAAATTCAATCTTCTACGTGTTCATGGATTTGATGATTTTTTTCGATGTTATTATTATTATTACTATTTTCTAGTTTCTAGGTAAAGGGATTGGTTGTTTTGAACTATGTCATGGTTTTCTGTTTGATCAGGGGTTTAGAAAGATTGATCCTGAACTATGGGAATTTGCAAATGAGGGTTTTGTGAGAGGTCAGCCACATCTTTTGAAGAATATTCATAGGCGCAAACCAGTTCATAGCCATTCTTTGCAAAATACTCAGGGTCAGGGGTCTTCTTCACTGACTGAATCAGAAAGGCAGAGTTTCAAGGATGAGATAAGGAAGCTTAAAGATGAAAAAGATCAAATTCTTCGGGAGCTAGAGAGGCATGAACAGGAGTGGAAAATGTATGAGGTACAACTACAATATTCGAATGATCGATTGGAACAGTTGGAAAAGAAGCAAGAAAATTTGGTTTCTTCTGTTTCTGAAGTGCTGCAGAAACCTGGGATTGCCTTAAATCTCTTGCCACTGACAGAAAAAGGGGATAGAAAACGTAGGTTGCCAAGAAGTGGTATCTTCAGTGACGATGCTGGCATTGATGATCATATGGAAACTTCCTCTGTATTACCTGGGATAAATGCAGAGGGTGCCTCTATTTTCTCCCCAAACATGGAGCGATTTGATCTACTTGAGTCATCCATTATGTTTTGGGAGAATATTGCACATGATGTTCAAAGTCATGTGAACATGGATTTTGATGAAACCACAAGTTGTGCAGATAGTCCAGCTATATCTTCTGTGCAGCTAGAGGTTGAAGTTCAACCTAAGTCACCTGGAATGAACGTGGATTCTGAGTCCGCTGTAGCTGCTGTTTCTGATCTTGATGCATCAAAAGAACCACCTGTGGGAACAGTTTCTGTGGCTGCTGGTGTTAATGATATATTCTGGGAACGTTTCTTGACAGAGAATCCTGGTTCTGAGAATCAGGAAGTGCATTCTGAAAGGAAAGATTCTGATGGCAGAAGTAATGCCAAGTTTTGGTGGAATATTAGGAATGTAAATAACCCTCCAGAACAGATGGGGCATTCTTAGTCAAGCAGAGCCAACTTAGTTGCAATGATTATTCCTTCTAGCTTGAGATGCCCTCCAATTTCATGTAATAAATGTAGGTATGAAATCTACTATGTATACATATGTCATTTTCTTGGTTAAATGGTTGAATCATCTATAGAATTTTGTTAATTATTATATTGTTCAATCAAGTCTATTTTAGCTCTACCTTATTAAAACCTGTGCTGATGTGTGATTATGTTTTTTCCCCCCTGATTTATTTCCTTTTGTAACTTTTCCAATATTAAAACTGCCAAATATTAAAAATTTTCCCTCTTGATCTCTTACTGTCTTCTGCAGGGAGGTACCCAATATTAAAACTGCCAAATATTGATGTTTAAAAGAGGTCTATGATGGGATTTCCTTAAATCTTTAAAGTACATGGCTGCATATCCTGCTGATAAAAGCATATCTTATATCATTAAGTGCCTCTAGTTTTTGTTTGTGATTAAAGTCTGAAGTGTGGCAGTTCTTGTGCCTTGCTTTTGCTATGATCATGACTATTTTTGTAGATTATTTAGGGCTATGTTATCTCACTGTTAGAGTGAAAAAACTGTTGCTTATGAATTTGCCAGATTTAAATGAAACCAGGTTTAAGAGTATCACATTTATAACAGATTAATGCAAATTGATATTTTTGTATTGGAAACAAAAAGTATTGTGAGTACACTTTTAATATCATCATTCAATAACTTTCAAAAGTCTTCTGATCAATTAATTTATTGACAGACTAATGCAGAAAGTATTTAGAAAGATATTATTGAAAATTATAATTTTTCTTGTTAGGGAAGAGAAGATGTAATGATTTATGGTTGTGGTGTATTTTTCTAGTTCTGTTTCCTTTATTCAACTATTTTCACATTTTTTTTTTCTAATCTCACTACATAGACATAATGCAAGACTGATCAGTGACCACATATATTTCCAGGCTACAAGGAAAGAAGTTCTGGATAGATGGTGCAAGGTTGATCAATGTCCACACACAGTGATGACCAACTATGTGAATGATGTGAAATTAACTTCTAGACTTCTAGTCTATATTACATTTTCTGCACTGTGTTTGGAGTCTTAAAAATGTTGACTGATAGTTGTAACATACCTTGACAATAAAAGATTTCAATGGATAGAATTGATGCTTGTATATAATCTAATTTATGTTTAATTTTTAAGTTGATTTTAACTTGTGAAGAAGTCAATTTTAATTTTGTTCATATTTCTCTCTTATAATAGTCATTATTAAGGAGTGTTTTATATGTATAATTAGGAACAGGAAATATTCTTGCTTCATACAGAATATCGTAGTTTACATATGACAGAGGGAGGATTGTTCAGATGTAAGGAATCTGTGATCTATTTCCGGTCATTTGTTTTGTATTTTTATATCAACTTTATCTTTTTCAAGGATTTTATACGACAATCTATTTATTTTTTGTATTTTTTGTACCGAATCTGGATACATGTCAGCTATGCCAGTTGGCTTCTCTGTGTACAAGTTGTCCATCTTAATAATTTTTCTCAGAATAATAAAAGAAATTCAGATTTACAGACTTGTGAATTTAAGTTGTTGATTAACATGAATTTGATGAGTTTATATTGGTTTATACTTGAAGCGTCTCTGACATGTGATCTGTAAAACTTTGCTTAATTTCATAGAAGCAATATATGGTATGGGTGTTATTTGACTCTGAAGTGGTATACAGCTAATCATCTTTTTTGTATTTGATTATTCTAATGTTGCTGTTATTTTGCTTGGTATTAAGACGGAATCTGAAATTGTTCTGAGCAACACCTCATTCATAAAAAGTTAAGTCAAATTAAAGGGTTCTGTTAACATTTCACCAAGTAATCTGTTTGGTGAAATTACAATTATTCTGTTTCTTTTCAATTTTGAGAAAGTTTGATATAAAAATAACAAATATGAAATAATTATGAAAATGTTTTTGCTTGCAACCTTGTAAACGAGAAAAGGCAGAAGTTGCTCAGAAGTTGTAATCCAGTTCACTTTCAGAACCCACTGAAAATGAGTCTGAATGGAGTAGCGCTTTGGTCAAAGTCAAACTAAAACCTTAGATTTTGACCGAAGCATCATCCATCCACAACACAAATCATTGTGTTTGTAACTGTGATCCATTGCTAAATGTACATTTTGACTCTGCATGTTAAAAAATCTCTTTATTCACTCCCTATTTCAACTTTATGCTTGTATCAACTGTTCTTAATATTTTATGATGAAATGGTTCAGTTTACGTGTTTTAATTGTGCACATGGAATGTTAAATATCTTTGTGAGCATAGAATTGAGAAATAAAAGAGCATTACAAAAATGTTAAAGAAATCATCGTGGAATTATGATTAGTTAATCTTAAGCGATTTTTGGGTTGCTGACGGTGGAAGTTATTACGATAGACTTGCATGGTAAAGCATAAAAAGTCTTTCCAAACTAACTTAATCACATGCAAAATACATAATTTAGGAAAATGTGATAAATTCTTTATATACCTAAATGTGTCGTGCCTCATGCTGTTAACTCAACTATTTATTTAAAAGCAGTCACATATTGAATTCTATACCACTTAGTCATACAAAATCATTGATATATAGGAATAACTCAAGTCCAAAAATTAGTCTAAAGAATATATCAAAAGTCCAAATTAGTCTAAAGAATCAATTAAAAAAAAAGTTAGACTAAAGAAGGTTAACTAAACTTTATAAAGTAGTATTTTGCCTGTATTTCTAATAAATATGGGCCATATTAACACTCCTATAGTCTCGTTCCTTTGTATCAAGTCATTATTTTGTTAAAGCTTCAAGAAAATCACTTCGAATCTTGCAAGGATGTATTAAGTCAAGAGTCAAATAGGGTATCAATTTTTTCTATTATTTATTCTTTTGTACATGTAGTTAGTCAAATTTTACATCACACCTTGCAACTAAAAGTTTTAACTTTATCGATGAGGATATGTAACTTTTAATGATTTCAAGCTAGTGCGTTACGTTTAATCCATTTGAAAAAACGTAAATAGTTTGATGAGATAATTGTGGAAGAAATTACGTAAGAATCCATTTTAATAGGATAGATGAAAGAGTTTATAATAATATTTTATTATTTTAAGTTCAATATATATTATAAGATTAATTTATTCTGTATTTATCTTAATTATTTTTTTTTCATCATATAACTTGTTTTTAAGGTTGTGAGGTGATGACCTATTACTTTTATTTTTAAAACCACTATGTAGAAGATAATATAGAATATATCAAATTCACCTTTTCAAAATTTTTATTAGAATTCCTTTGAACTAAGTTGGACTTCTCTATAACTCCTAAATAACATTTTTCATATACTTTATAAATAAACACGATGCCTGCGATGGATATTTTTTAAAATTTTCATTATTATGGGGTGAACTTAATTGGACAACTTTAATTACACTTACTGATTCACAATTAACTTTATATCTATTTTTTAAACTTTTAAATTGACTCTATTGTGGTTATTTATATTACCTTTTTATACTAGAAACTTCAATTTTTTTTTTCAAATACAAGATATTTTATTGCGGAAGAATTTATGTAAGAATTTATTTTAAATAAGATAGATGAAAGGGTTTGTAATAATAATTAATTATTTTAAGTTAAATATATATATATATATATATATATATTTAAGATTAATTTATTCTTTATTTATCTTAATTGTTTTTTTAAATTTTCATCATTTAACATGTTTGTAAGGTTGTGAGGTGATGATCTATTTCTTTTATTTTTAAAACCACCATGTAGAGGATAGTACAGAATATATCAAATTTACCTAATCATCAAAATGTTGATTACAGTTCCTTTGAATAAAGTTGGACTTCTCTAACTCCTGAAATAACTTTTTTCATAAACCTCATGAATAAACATGATACCTTTTATACATCAATTTTTTTTAAAAATCATTATTACTGATTGAACTTCTTGATTGCGTAACTTTAATTACACTTTATGCATTCACAATTAAGTTTATATCTATCTTTTAAACTTTTAAGATGACTCAATTATGGTTATTATATTACCTTTTATTTGCTACAAACATTATCATTTTTTAAAATATAACGTGCGTTTTAGATGGAAAAAGTGATTCTTTTTAATCAATGGTTGAAATTTTAAAAACATCGTAATTTAGTATGAATGCATAAAGATTCTGTCACAATTATAACTATTAAATTACCAAACAATTTTCTTAACTTTCTTTTTTTCTTTTCTAAAATGCATCTTAGGATTTTGGAGTAGCTAAATGTTGATCTCAAACAATTTATCTAATGTCCTTATGCGTAATGTAATCTTAGTTGCTTTATAATTTTTTTTTATCAAAGGATCACTTTGTATTAACTTTTAAAATTAGTTTTTTGATTAATTAAGAAAATCATAATTAATATTGCAGTAACTTTTTTAGTTTTTGATTTGGTAGTGTTAGAAAAAAAAATTGATTGCCAAAATGATTGAGATTTAGTTGACTTGAACTTAACAAAAATCAACACGATTACCCAATTTATGGTTTTGAATAAAAACGCTCTTTTAATAAGAGTTTATCTCTAAACCAAGTTAGAAAAGGAATAAAACAAAACTTAAATTTATTTATTTTAGATAAAAACCTATACTTTATTTAGTTACCGTCTTATTTGTACTTTAAATTAAATTAATGATAAATTGCTTACTCAGTTTTTTAGACAAATTAATTTACGATTTCGATTAGTAATGGACATTAGGTCTATAAACTCTTTTAAATAGAGTTTATCTCTAAATCGAGTTAGAAAAGGAATGAAACGAAACTTAAATTTATTTATTTTAGATAAAAACCTAGATTTTATTTAGTTACCATCTTGTTGTACTTTAAATTAAATTAATGATAAATTGCTTACTCAGTTTTTGAGACAAATTAATTTATGGTTTAGATTAGTAACGGATATTAGGTCTGTAAACTTTACTCCTTGACATTGTGATTCCAAAAGAGACTTTAGAATAATCAGTTTATTCCATTACATTTTTATTTATTTTTATTTTAATCCCTAAAATTAATGAAATCTGAAAAAACAAATCTGACTATAATTTATCTCTCACTTAACCCAAAGAGTTACATGAAGGTATGATGTAAATTATAATGTCAATATATTTTCAAGAACTAAAATGATTAAAGTGATTAAATTTAAAAACTGGACTTAAACGAAACTAATGTCAAACTTTTTATTGAATGAAAAGACTAAAGTAACAGCAAGCCACAATTTCAAATAATGAGAGAATTTTGTTGAGTGAGGTTCGGGGACAGAGACACGTGATGGTGGATAAATATGCAGTTAAATGCTTGATAATATACGTGCCCATGTTCTAAGATAGCTGGTAAGGCTGTGATTTATACAGGGTTCATGAAAACAATGCAAAAGCGAAAGCTTTAATGATTTTGAAATTGGTTGATTCAATGCCATAAAGTTCTGACTCAATATCAAGGCGTTATGTATGTTTATTTCAGGTATTTATATGTATATGCCAAAGATTTATCACCAACTCAAAACATGAAGTTGCTGAGAAAAAAACCAGCTGTAGCATGGTTCAAGAGGATAGCACTGAAGGTAATTTTTTTATCGACATATTTCAGTTGCATTGAAGATAATGAAACATAACTGCTTCTGATTTTAGCAGTTATCCCAAGTGCCATATTCTGGAAGTGCTGCGATTTGTGATGACGGGTTTTGTATCCTTAAGAGAGATAGTTTATGATCATGCACATTGCACAAAAAGACCTCCGATTAATGGTAATTAAGAATTTATGGAAACACTATTACATTGAGAAAATATTGAGTTCCACGAAAAACTAGAGCATGGAAAGAACAACATGTACGCAATGGTCAAGCGTGTAAACTTGAGACAGGTTGTTATTCATAGTAACCACATTGCATATTTAGTTTAATACCCAAAATACCTTGGCTCATGTCAAACCATACCTTTCTGAACACTTTGATGATGAGATCATGATACTCATCTGCATTCAAAGTCAGATAACATGCCAAAAGATCTTCCATTTCTTCTGGCTGAATAATCTGATTCTCTATGATCATCTCAATCATTGAATCTCTGAAATCTTGCTTTGGATCAATTGAAGACTTTATCACAGCAAAGCTCTCTAATTCTGGTACCTCTACAATCTCCTCCTTTTCTTTCTTCATCTTTAGTTTTGCTTTCTTCACGTCTTCCAGGGCCTTTATTTTGCAAATTTCAACCTTAGAAACCATCCTTGGAGAATGTATTTTGACTCTAGAGCTCGGCTTTGGTTTCCTCCTCTGATGTTCTCTGTTGAGATTATGTGATTGCTTATTCCTGTTGGTCTTTACCTTCGTCTCCTCAGTTTGTTTCAAGTTCTGCCTCTCAGAACTGGTTTTCTTGTGAGACAGCTTTTCATTTTTCTCAAAATTTTCTATAACATTTCCAAGGATGGGATTCCTTGAAATTGCTGAAGATGAAAAAGCGTGTGTTCTTGGGGTGCAAATTGTTCTAGGTGATTCAAATTGCAACACATCTTTTTCCACTGCTTTACTGGATCCAAACTTAAGTTCCTCAACTTGTCTTTCAAGTGTCAAGAGTTGGTCTTGAAAAGCCTCTTTTGCTTTCCTCTCAAATCTCTTCCTTAAGTTTTCATATTCCTTCACTCTATTCTTTGAAACCTTCCCATCATCCAACAACTTTGTTTCTTTAGCATTCGTTGTAGCAGCAAAGCAACTTGAGGATGGAATCACACTCTCATCAATATCTTTGTTCTTCTTATCCTCACAACTCTCTTCATTTAAAGGTTGTCTACAGAAATCACCATCTTCCTTTACACAACATCTATCTCCAATCTCACAGAAATATTGAGGTGAACTACTAGGCTTTGCCTTGTGCTTCATATTCTTGAACTTGGAGAACCAAGAGAAAGGAGATGCATGAGAAATGAAGGAAGAGGAAGTTGAAGAATGATTTCTTCCTCCCCACTTCATTTGTTCTTCCTTGTGATTTGGTTAAGGTTTGTAGTATTTTGGAGAAGATAGAATAGAAGAATGAAAAATGAAGTGGAAGATAATGTTGCTTAGTGGCATAAGATAACTCGTGAAACGTAGTGGGACGGTTAGGATGTTAAATAGGAACGTGGGTTTCCTACTGTTTTCTTGTGCAGTTTTTCAAAAGACACAACCACCTAATGCCTGTGACCATTACCAACTTTTGGTGCTTTTATAATTGCTATTCGTAACAAAAAGGGCACAGAAGATATGTTTATCTTAGACATACTCTCCCATGAATGGAATTCTTTTGTTAGTTAAAATTTATTATAAAATTATGTCTCTTACATCCTTTTTAATTAACTTATTTCATGTTTTTTAACTTTTAATAAGTTTTAACCAATAATAAAAAAATTCATACAAGTGTTTTCGTACTAATTTTAATTATATTTACAATTTTACTTAAATAATTTGTATAATCTTATCATAGACAGAATTTTAATTTTGTTTACTAAAAAGTATCAAGGAAATTTTATCTAACAAAAGAAAAAGTTAAAAACAATTTGAAATACGATTAATAATACAAGTATCAATTAAAAATCTCACATTAAATATAAATAACAAAGTTAAATGACATGTAAAAAAATCTTAAAAAAATATTAAACTTTAATATTTTTTGTTAATGACAGTGTCAAGTCTTTTGTACAGCTAACTTGACGAATCTCTCGGTATATCATTTTAAAGAAGTTTCTAACGTATACTTATTTAAGTAATATTTTTAAATGAGAAAGACAAACATTCTTTTATAAATAAACAAATAAACTAAGCATAAATTTATTTGTAAATATTTTTCTGAATTTATTTAACTAGTAATTTTTAATTAATTTTTTAGTTTTCTTTTAAAAATACTTAAAGAAGCATATAAAGTGTTTTTTAACTTATGCCATAACCAGATTTGCGGGATTTTAGGTCACTTATATTAAAAGCTGGTTAGTGTTGAGTGACCCACAGCTAAAGGTAGAAGTAGTCCTTAGTAGTAGGGGCTACCCCGAAAGAAATTAAATTGTACGTTGACCCGGGTTGTCCTTTAAATTTCACCGATCAGAGATTCAATTGATACATGAGAAAAAAAATTTCTAAGATCTAATTAATATAATTAATAGCAATCATCGAACTTCACTGACAAAAACGACTGAAATTTAGCCCAATACACCAAAAGCTAAGTCTTTTAGTTAAGACCGAAGGTTAATCTTTTCTTCATTCACATTTGCATTCGCGTGTAAAATGACATACACGAAGAAGGGTGTAAAATTTCAAATCTTCCTTATTGCTGATTGAAATATTAGCCAAAGTTAATCTTTCATCAATCACATATAACATACATGTGTAAAATGGGTGTTGCTTTTGAAGGTCAAAATTATGACGGTGAGATCGCTGGTCTACAGCTAAGCCTCTTGTTCATTTATTTAAGTGTTGGCTTCACATTGAATGGTGAGATAATGGTAATGAGTGGGAACTGCCAAATTTCAATCACTGTTGAAATAGATGGATCGATCACACTAATCATAGTTATGTCTTTCTTTGAAATTTCCTTCCCTTCCTCATCAAACCATTTATTAAAACACCTTTTAACTAGTAAATGCATAATTCGATCCTTAAAGAGAAACAAACACCAAAGGAACATTAACTTCCACCTAAATTTATGAACATGTTCAAGTTTATAGATCCTGAACGTGTATTTAGCAGCTCAAAAAATTTGACGCAAGTCTTTTATGTGTGATATAGAATGTAAGGAAAAGTGATAAAGATAAAGGTTAAAAGCCATGGGAAATGTTTTTCTTTCCCTTTGCATGTAATGTTCTTGTTCTTTTCTAATGAAACATTATGTTGTATTAAGTAGAAGGTAGTTTTTCTGAAAGATAGTTGTTATCATTATCGTTCTGCTTTTTGTAATTTATTTCCAACTGCTTATTACAGCATTCGTTTTGGTCTGAAAATCACCAAGTCAATGTGATAAGAAAAGTTCGTTTGTCTTTCATGCAGGTGCTGATTTCACATGTTTTTGGTGTAAGTGGTCACTGCATGCACTGCAGTGCAGTTCTGAGAAGTAATTAAGAATTTTTGGACTAGCAAGTGAAGTAAATGTATAAGAAGTTGGTTTGCTGCCATTATCTGTGATGGCTGGTAAGGAAATGCATAAATTTCCACTGTACAGTTTTTGTTTATTTTTCTTTCTTCTAAACTTGCGAATATATGAATTTGACAAAGGGGTCCGAGACTCCGTCCAACTTTAGAGGAAAGTTGCAGCATCATAAATAAGAAGACGTTACTTACAAGAAAAACACTCGTAGATATTAGTTTTGATAGCACTCTGAGATTTTTTGAAGGAGATACTAGGAGATTCAACATCAATAGGTTATCAATAAGATTATATAAAAGATCAATTACCACTTTCAATCTAAAATTTTAAAACAATATATTTATGAATTTTTTTTATTTATATATTGATCTTCTTACCTAGTTTGTTGTAGACCTTAGGTTAACTAAAGATGCAATGATTTCATAATATATAAATAGGTGTAAACTTTATTTTGTAAATCAGTTTTGTAAGGTTGAGTTAGACTTTAAATTCACTTCTTAACACGTTATTAAAGCTATAGTTTAGATTTTATCTTAGTGAAATTTGTTATTTGTTGGACATATCATGTCACCTACTATTAACAGTTATCAGACTACTTACTTATTAATATCAAGACTGACTCTCTATATGCATATGTCTCAGTCTCAGCATGAGGTAGTGTGTTTGAAATCTCACGTTGACTAAAAATAAGACGATTTCATAATATATATAAGTGGGTGTAAACCTCACCACCTTACAAGTCAGTTGAGTTAGACTTAAAATTCACTCTTTACCACATTTTTTAGGTAATATGAAATATGAAATTTCAAAGTCATATTAAATTCTTAACTGATATGTTTAGAAACAAAAATGAGTAACACTATAAGAAAATATTTTATTAAAAACTAACTCTAGTGACTAAAAAGTTATTAAAATCATTATAATAACCAATTTAGATATCAATTTGTAAAATAAAAAAGTATTGGTTACTAAAATAGTCACTATTATGAATAAAATATTACAATTGATCTTTAAATTGATTTTTAAATTTACTTATCAAGATTTTAACTACCAAAAGAAATTAGTCACTAAACATTAACTACCAAAGTTCTTGCCACCAAAAGAAGTTTTTAAGTTAGTCTCTAATTAATTAGTGATCAATTTAGCAATCAATTATATTTTTTTATTCATAATAGTGACTATTTTAGTAACTTATATTTTTTTTTTGTAAGTTGGTATCTAAATCGATTACTATATTAACTAATAACTCTTGGTCGCTAAAATTTATTGTTAATGAAACATTTCACTGGAATGTATTAAGAAAATCGAGGCTCAATTGAACGCTAAAAATCCCAAAATATCATATTTCTGAGTTCCAAAATTAAGTATTTATAATCTTAATCATATTTACGTTATGCATATTAAAAAAATTGTTAATTTGCTAAATTAGTAATACTCAATTATGAATCATATAAATGTAAGTAAAAATTATGGCAGTTATAGATCACTCAATAACTTCTCATTAACTACTACTATATTTTTAAATATGAATTTTTAAAAATATTTTTTTCTGAATAAAATTAATTAATAAAATAAAGATAAAAAATTATATTTCAGATATAAATTAAAAGTGTCAAAGCACTAAAATAATATAATTTATACAATTTATTGATCTGGTAAAAAAAATCATATTTCCAAATATGACTTTTGTTATTTTTAATATTCATGTTCAAATCGTATTTTAAACATAATTTCAAATTTTGATAATTTAAAATAAAGTTATATTTGTAAGTAAGATTTTAGTATATATAATTTAATCTAAACTAAAATCATGTTTATAAGTATGAGTTTCGTTATTTGTTGGTGGTAGTTAATATGTGCCACTCGTCGTGGAAATTTAACAGTTGAGAAGCCTGCATCCAAAGAAATATTTAGATATTTGCGGGATTGAGGTAATCTTGTGTTACATAACTTCCATACAAATTCCCACTCAAGTGATCGAGGTGCTAATTTCGTGTCAAACTGAAACTAAGTCATTGTTCAAATGAGATTCTAGAGAGAAAAAAGACAAGATTAATAATTTAAACTACGTTAAAATAATTATTCCAAAACTATTCCCAAACTTCTTTAAATAGAAAATGGCAACAAATTAGAAATAAAACTACTTTTAAAAAAGAAAATAAAGGTTCACTGAATGTTATTAAGAGGAATTAATCATGAGAATAGATGTGATGATGAATATGTGGAGGGCTAAAAACATTATCTTACCCGCTCAAGAATTAAAAAATAAAATAAAAAGTCTGTTCGTAAACAATTGCCATTTCAAATACACATACCAATTAGTGTAAAGGAATTATGAAAATAAGTTTCAAAAAGAAAGCCCAATAGCTATCAATTGCTTTCACATTTGCAAGGCTTCTTGGGCCTCAAACAAGCTTTTCAATATGCAGATAACACTTGGAATATATCTACCGTGCAAATTCACAATTAATCGTCCTATGTTTAATTTAGTATTTCTGGAAACAGTTGTGCCACACTTTCGGTTTTTTTTTCTTCTTCTTGTGCATTCATATCGTGTCCCTGTATTACGCAGTTTATGTTCTTTTACACGTTTGTCTTAATCATGGATTCTTATTCTATTTCGGAAGAATTGATTACTAATCTTGCTCTTTTGAAAACAGAATATAAGCTATCGTTTCAAACTGCATATTCCGTTCAAGAGTTATTTCCCTCATATGCTGCACAATCAAATTATTACAATTTTATTTATATTAATATACATAGATTAACGGACATTTTCGTGTTTGAGTCATCTAATATTAAAATGATTCTTAATTTACCGTTAATCATATTTATTAATAATAGAAAGCGTTTTAAAGATAAAAATATATTATTAAAATGTTAAGTTAATTAAAAATTTATTTATATTTCAAGTTTGTAACATGCTGTAAAATATAAATGTTCACAACTATAATAACTTGTAACATAAAATATGAGATGCATGGATATTTAAATGTATGGAAAAAAAAAAAACGAAGAAGAAATATACCAAACAAATAAGCTTATTATTAATACGTGATAATCATTTTATATGCAATTGGAATGTTCAAATAGTAATTCTCAATAGCATAAAAGTTAAAATGCATGAACAAATTGACTTTCAGGCAACATTTTATAACAACAACTACTATTTATAAACTGTGGGAAGATAGCACGTTAAAATGGAGTACATAAATATCCTAAAATTAGGAATGACAATACGAACTTGGTTTGACTGACGCTCATAGGTCTGTCAAAAAAAATGTGAAACGGAATAAGCATGCTGAAGTTCAGCCCGCATCCTGCAAAAAAAAAAACAAAAAAACTTGCATTTCTGAATATCAATTACTTTATTTCTGGATTTCTTAATGATTATTCCAACTTCTTGTATGTTTGAAAATGATAAGTATTATATATTTTTGAATGTGCTAAAATTTGAATAATATATAGTGTATGTCAAAAGTATGAATATGAATATGATAAAAATGTTAAATTATCAATTTATCATCCAACTCTCCAAAATTTGTGTTTAATTTTGTAAAGTTGTTAAAGTTTTCTAATTTGTTAAACATTGAAAGTTTTATCATAAGATTTTTAAAAAATAAAGGTGGACTGGCCCGCTGATCCATGAACCCACACTTATACAGAGCAGACCAGACTTTCCAACTCGCGGTAAGAATGTAAAACGAACTGGCCTGACATGCATTTTATGGACCAAGTGCGAACTGAACCTAAATGGATCCAAATGACGTACATTGACACCCTATCTAAAATCTTAATTTAAGTGATATCCATATATAATTTGATATATATTATATTACATTAAATTAATTATCATATAGATAATCACCCATCATTTCAGTTAAATGCAAGCTATACAAAATCCCATTACATAAAGCTACATAGTTATATTAATTAAACTTCTCCATATATATATATATATATATATATATATATATATATATATATATATATATATATTATCACATATATATGGTGACAAAAAAATTTTAATATTGCATGATTTAAATGGTGTAAAAAAATATTACAAGTGAAGTATACTTTAAAATGCATCTCTTACAACTTTACTATATCTTTGTGTTCACAATCACATCCCTCTTATGAACCTTTTATAAATTTTTTTCTCAATGATTCTTCTACGGAACTATGGATCCAATCACATTCTTGTGAATGAAGATTTAATGTAAATTTCTTATCTCTTATTAAATCAATCAAATTATATCTTAAAAGAATCTATTGCTTACTTATTTTTAATGTAATAAATAGAGTTTTTTTAACAGCATTTAAAATTTGTGTTAAAGATTAGCATAGAGTTCTAAGATTAAACTCTAATTTGGATTAAAAAGAACTCTAAGAAAAGTCCATTTTCAAGGGTGGAAGCAACCCTTTGGAGCTGGTTCTTAGTCTAACAAAATGATGGAGCAACAAAGGTAATAATGGGTTGGGATGAATAAAGCAATTGAAAATGAATTATACAATGTCACCATTAACAACCCTCTTTCTCCAACTGTACCATATTATTCAACCCCAACTACCACCATGTCTCTGATTATAAGTTTCTGACGGAAACTCCAATTATTTTTCATTTTCGTGTCCTCTGTGCCTCCTCCACTTTCTTTCCCATTCATTTAGTCTTCAATATTAAATACTCATCTCGTGAACCCATGCCCCACCTTACCTCATCCTCGAAAAAACATTTATCTCATCGATACTGTGTCTGTAATGGAATTTACCCTTACCATTCACTCCTCTTCATTTTCAACCTTAGATCAAATAATTACTAAGTGAAATTAATATATTTTAAATTAATTTTAATTATAGTTTTTTTATTAAGACTTGTCTACATATAGCTGACGTTCTTAGTCAAACACTCGCTGCCCAAAAAAACAATGGTAGAAACAAGCTACAACAGAGTCATTACCACCGAGTCATGCATTGAATGTTTAAATCAAAGGGTTATGAATTTTCTTCTTGTTTGTTGAAAATATCTATGATGTAAGATACACGTAAAAGGAAGATAAAATATAAGGAATTTTCTTAAGAAAAATACCAGGCTTGAGAGTAGAGTGACGTTTCAAACACCTTATTCTTCACATGGAAAATTCTACTGAATTCAATACTTTTTCTTCATCGTTGGTAAGCGATCTTAAACTAATTTTTGAAAGAAAAACATATATTTGTAGTGCAAATAGTTGAAAGGAATAAAATAAAATAGTGATTTTTGGCATTGAAAATAAAAGTAAAAAGAATGTGATAAAGTTTTTTTACGCAGTGGAGGAAAGGCGGTTGGGTGATGAGGGTGATGATTATGGAACTGAAGAATAAGGATGAGTGTGATGACAATCCTGCACCACTGAAAGGGGTCAATTACTTTAATTTGGAGAATAATATCCATGTTTGAAATAATATGTACCTCCTAACATTGTCTTGAGGATCTTCATAAAATTAATCCAAAAGAAAAAGCCTCGTACCTTTTCACGATCCAATTGCTTCTGAGACCACGTATGGATAGAGAGTCGAGGTACAGAGCATCTCATCTCTGTGTGATCCACCTTCCTTCTAACTTTATGCCAAGAAAAAGTGTATCAATCACAAAAAGGATAGAACATTCACCGCTAACATGGTCTAGTCTAGATTCTTCTTGGAACAGATTTAGTGGACTGTGCTAACTTAACTTCACAATTCAGAATCGCGCATGCTGCACGTTTCAGCTATTCCCACATAATATCCAGCTAGACGCAACTCACTCTGAACACCCCCTTCTTTCACTGGGGAACAGATTCAATTTACGAAAACACACGTTAAACAAAATCTCACCACCCACAAAAACACACAAATATTGTACTTGTTCACACTATGCTTCAACGTAACAGTTTTTTTAATTCAATACTCACAAATCACTAGGCTGGTCCAACCGCTAGACTTTTGGAGATAAAAGAATCAAGTCATGTAGTAAGAAGTTGGTACATTGTTTGTGAATTTGTGGTAAAAAGTAATAACGCAATTACATCATCGATTAGGAGAATAAGTAGAAAAGAAATGGGAGGGGTGGCACTGAACAAATATGATATCAGAAATGGTTCCTGTCTCTTTTGTTGAGCATTCTCTGTTCTTACATAATTTAACTCATTACATATGTGTTGAGGCTAACTGCTCCACAACACTTGTGGATCTCTTAGATACAAGATATTGCTATAATTTCTTATGACTTTAAATTTCAATGAAAGAATCTGTAAAGACTTACAACAAAAATTGGGAACTTAGTAAACACAGGAGTTTTACCACTATAAAACAGAAATGGACATTGGTACTGAAACATCACCGGCAAAGCTGGTATCCCTGGCTGCAGTTGAATTGCCAGCAAACGCGTAGCCTACACCTAATCCGCCGTAAGGTAAAGATGCATGCTCACATCTTTGAAACACTCTCGCAAGTGAAGCTGCTTTTCTTCTTGCACGTTTTGTCCCGGTAAAAAGAAGGGTTTGAAGTAACCCAGCCAAAGCTGGCGCCTTCACAACTCTTTCTGTTGCAGCTGAACCTCCACTCCGGCATAACTCGAGCAATGCTGCAACGGCGTTCTCTTTACCTCTCGGCGTTCCACATCGCATCATTCCGATCAAACCGGCAACTGCTGCTTCCTCATTTACCACTGCTTTGGCCCCAATAGGCTGCCGGACGATCAACACCAGAGCACCGGCTGCTTCTTCTGCAACTCCTTCATTCCCCAAAGCACCTACAAGTGCTGTCACTGCCCCGGCTTCGATCATTCTAGCACAATTCTCAGGGTGTGTGGAAAGATTGAACAGAGCTGTCACAGCATCCTTCTTTCCTCTTGGAGTCCCCTCTTGCAACAGCCCTGCCAGGGCCTCAACTGCTCCCATCTCATCTGCAATTATTTTCTTATAGTCATGGACGGCCGATAGGCTGAACAACGTTGCAGCAGCATTTTCCCTTGCCTCTGTGGTGTGTCCAAATCTCAACACATCAACAATTGATCCTAGACACCCTTCCTCGTCCATGATCCTACTTTTGTTCTTGTCAAAAATGGACAAATTGAGCAGTGCAGTCACGGAATTTTCCTGAGCGACAGCATTGGGAGATGAAAGTAAATTCCTAAGATAGGGAATCGCCCCTGCTTCTGCAATGAAGGCGCGGTTTTCCTTTCCCGTTTTTGCAAGCAACCTAATCTCCCGAGCAGCCACAGTCTTCCCAGCCTGAGACCCACCAGCAAGCTGTTGAATAAGAAGCTTCGCTGTGGCTCGGTTGGCTTCAAGGGCGGCTTTGGTGGGACAAGCTGTTGTAAAACCTTCACCCATCGCATCCATCACCTCCGATGGATCGAGAGGAACTCCATGTGCGGTGCACCACTGCACAATCAAATTCCTCAGAGCACGGTTCGGAACAAGGCGAGTGTGTGCAAGCATTTGACCTGTTTTGGGGCAAGTAGTGTGCCCTTCTTCCATCCACCTTGAAATGGAACTCCTGTCATATGTTTGACCAGTGGAAATAATTACAGGATCTCTCATCAAATCCAACGAAATTGGACAGGAGAAGTCCTTAGGAACAGTATAAAACGTTTCTGCAATTTCCCGAGTAATCAACCTCTTCTTAGGCTTCTTCCGACTCCCGTTCTCTAGACCAAGTTCATCCTCCTCAAAGCCAAAAAGCAAAAACCTGCAATACCTAGTCATAGCCACCAACCCATTAAGCACAGAAATAGTAGGCTCAATGTCACCCTCGTGATTAACAATCTGCTCCTCCAAGGCCTCAATTTCAGTCCTACAACTATCTGCATCCGCAATCTGCAACTTGTCAACATAGAAAGATCTCAATTCAGCAGAATCCGGAATCCTTCCATTCTCAAACTCCTCAAGAAAGGAAAAAAAACGAATCCTGAGAGCATCGTCCTTCATATCTATAAAAAGCTTAGCTCTCCTCGACTGGTTCTGCAAGAGCTGAACCTGTTCCCTAATATCCTTACTCAACAACACATCCTTAACGGGGAAAACATCCAAAAGGGTCGAAATCTCCTGGTTCAAATCGTGGAAGTGACCAGAGATGGAATGGTTCTGAAGCAAGAGCCACAACTTACTCGATTGGGCGCAGTAATCGAGGAGAATCTTGGAGCGGTAGAGCAAGAGGTAAAGCTCCTTGAGACAAAGCACCGCCGTGGGTGGAAGACACGAAGAACCTGAATCGGAATCACGCAAATACTCCAAAAGCAACTGGAAAGCCTCGACTCTTCGGATCAGAGACCGCGAGTTTTTGCGCTGGAAGAAGATGCAACGGTTCGAAAAACACGACACAATCTCGCGGGCAACAGAGAGAAGGGTCTGAACCAAAGCGACGTCACTTAAGTCAACTGGGGCAAGAAACGCGTCCAACGTCGGCGACCTCCTCCGCCTGAGCGACGAGAAAATTGCTCCTGAAGCCATTGAAGAAGTTCTAGGGTTTCCACGTTAAAACACAGTCGAGGAATTCAATACGTTGCTGTCTTCGATACCCTGATGGCAATTTTAAGAACCCAGAAAGCGCTTAAGGTGAAATATAAGAACTTGCGGAAGTTTCAGATCTGGGGAGGGGGAGAGAATAAATTTTCCGGGAAAAGAAACTCTAGCTTGGCAAAGAGAGAAAGAAAGAAAGAAAGAGTATGAAGAAGTTGTTGTTTTGGGTGGGGTTTTGAATGTTGAAAGGGTTAAGAAATAAGAAGATGCAATGGGGATGGAGAAATAAAAAATGGAGGAAATCCGCGTATGAGTTAGAGAAGAAAAGAAAGAAGGAGTGAATTTGCTAAGACTTTGTTTGTGTGTTCGTTTTTCCTTAATTCTTTTCTTATTTTTCAATCCCGTAGGAGTTTCGATGCAGCCTGCGTGACAAGGACTTTCCTAAGTTTGACGGATTGATCATGCAGATTCTAGTCCATTCGTTTTTTTTTTATTTTTCGTATTTTTATTTTGGATTTGCTTTGCTTTGCAGCGAGACAGGGAAAGAGTAAAGGAAAGGGTTAAAGATAGGTAGATAGATAGATGGGTTCGGCTTGTCAACCCAAAAAAGAAGGGTTCCACTTTTGTACGAAATTACGATTCTGGTCATCTTGGCATGGTCTGAGAAAGACAGTGCTGTTCTTTTCATACAGGGCTTAAACGGTAATTGACGAAGATGTTTTGAGTCTTTGTGTGTTGTTTTGGCTTTGACTTTGTGGGTGGAACAGTGCGTCTGATTCCAGGTACTGCCTTTGATGCCCTTCGTCCGTTTTTGCTTTCTTCGGCCATGATTTCAAATTTGCCTAAAGTCCACACTGTTTGCACTTCCTTGATATCTGTGCATCATGTCTCTTTTTCCCCTCACAATACAAGAAAATAGAAACCATTCGTAGATGCATTTGCTACCGTTTTCAGGTCTTTCATTAGTACTTCCTTTGCTTTAATTCGAAAATGGGTACAGGATCATTTATCATCGTCTAATTTTTTTAGTTTCTTGCACATATATTTCCCGAATCGGTAATGATCCATTCACATTTTCTTTTCTATAACAACATTTACCTGGATGTATAGAAATAGGTATAAATTTCATTATTATTGTGAAAATGTCAACAATGGAATAAAAAATCGACACTTCTAACAATATATAGTAATAATTCTCATTATTAGATTTGTTATTTTCCACTAATGTATTGATTTATCAAAATCGAACTAGGTCGGCCGGTTCAATTGGCTGAACCAAAAACTGACCCAGGATTTGGTCCAAATCTTTTAAAAGATAGAATTTCAACCAAATTGAATTAAAATTAATCAAATCGATTATGATTGGAAAAACTTTGATATAAGTTAAATTTCATTAGGTAAAGTTTTATAAGTTGGTTTGAAGAGATGGGGAAGGAGAGTTGACTTGGGAAAAGCGATGGGAGCAGTGTTAATGCTTAGCTGTAATTTGGAAGCAAACGCGGAGTTAGGGTCTTTTGACTAACCAGAGAAGCACTGTAACGAGGCAGCAGTAGGCACCACACCAAACGCCAAGTTCGCTGCTCACACACATTTTCCAACCACACAAAAAGCCTGACGCCACATAACTGCTTCTTCAAACAAATGCTAGTTTCTTTCTCAAAAGCACTTTTCATAAATTCATATAATTTTTTTTGTTTAAAATGCATTAAAGGAATTACTTTCTAGAAATAATTAAAGATAGTTGCAGCAATGATTAAATTAAAAAAAGTAAGCTAACACGTAACATTATCAAATAATAGACATGAATTTGGTTCACGTAACTTCACTAAATATACAATTTTAATCTTATAAAAATTTAATATCGTATTTACTTATTCAATTTTTCAAACTTAAAAGCTTTTTTTAAACATTAAAATTAATTGTTAAAAAAATATAGATTTTTTATGTTAATAAATAACTAAATTATTATCAGTGATAAAAATATTAACATTTTTGTTGTTAAGATAAGAGAACATAGTAATAAAGAACTAAAATTAGTTAGTTTTAAATATTAAAAAACCAAAATATAATTAATCTTTTGTGATCATAAAGTTGCACATTTACAACCGATAATGAATTCAAGTTAATATAATATTTATTGGATAAAAAATGGTAAAAATAATTTATAACATTTTCACAATTTTTTTAATTACTAATATATGTTATTAATGTTGTAACATCGTGTTATTAGTTACGTTAATAATTAAACATTTAATTTCAAGAAAAGAAGTAAACAAAATATAAACATTTAATCTCATTATTTTATTTTGTCAATTTCTATTAAGATGATCATCTTTCAACATTGTTTATTTTAATGTATAATATATGATGATTATTTTTTACGATCAGAATCACACAAAACAAAACAAGAAAAACTAGTTCTTAAAAAAACTTTTTTACGCATTATATATCCCAATCACTCGAATTTTATTTTTCAAAGATCTGTGTTGAGTTAGACTTTTAGATTTACATTTGTATATTCTCTTCACTAGGATGTTGCTATAACAAAATTATAGAAACTCACTAATAAGATAAATTTTTATAACCTACCAAATCTTTTTTTTCACGTGACAAACTATGTCATAAGAACACTCGTAGACTCTCCCTACATGTTATTTTTCTTATTTGAGTTCAATATCCATACAGTCATAATCATATTCCTCAAAATCTTTAATTCAACATAAAACCTAAACATCACCGTACAATTTTCATCTCTGAAAATAATTATGTACCTAACACATCACATGTTATATCACAATCATAATATCATATAATCTCATTTATATACAATTCATCTCAATTCAATTAGCAATACTATATCTCAATCATCATTTAGTAACATCCAACACAATATATCGATAAAAATATAATCATTTAGTGAAAGACAAACAAATTTTAACATTTATAAACATTTGAAACATGTTTTTTAGAATTCAGAAAATACTCTTTTGCATTTAGCTCATCTAGTAAATCATATGTTGCAATTTGTCCAACCATCACTCTATTTGCCTAGCCAAAGGCATCAATGCAAAAAGAAATTTAGTTGCTCAATGAACAAAATACTTGTCCAATAACTATATCACTAGGAGCTTTTCATAAAAAACCATTCATTCAATGAAAAACAACTCCCATAGTAATCAAAACTCTCAAATTTTCAATCAATAACCGAATCACCCAAAGTTTTTATTTATACAATTTGTTCAATGAATTTTGTTTGCTTAACAACTAAACCTTATCTAGTTCGATGAAGTTCATGCAGCGATGGTTTTAATTTTAGTGTTATGATAAATTATTGGTTGTATGCAAGTAACGGAATGTTATGATATGAGAAGAATTTGTGGTTAAATTATATGTAAATGAATGTTACTAAATTCATTGGAATTAATTTTAAATGAATTAGTGAGTTTTAGGTGGCTTGACAGTTGTTCAATTTTTTGCATTTAAACAAATAATACAATCTTATTATAAAAAATTATAATAAAAATTTATTATGATATTTTAATAAATATAAATATATGATAATTATAATAGTATTAAAACTAAAAATGACACTTTTACTAAATTTTTAATATTAATCTTATATTTAAATATAATAAATAATTTGATTAAGTTTAAACACTTTTAATTGATGAAAACTAAATAACTAATTGATTTTCAATCTTTTACTAGTTGTAATTATTTGTTTTATATTATTCAATTTAGAAAAACCGGCTAGCAAGGATGTTTACTATAATACCCTGCCAAACACATATTTTTGGGAAAAGTCAAAAGCTAAAAAGAAGCCATGTGTCATACGGTCAATCCAGGACTCATTCGAAAGTTGAAGGATCATACCATGCTTACGTAGGATTCCTTTGACCTTCGCCAAACATGTTTTTGATTTTGAGCGAGTGAATCACGCCAACGCTATCCCTTGCCGCTTATTACACGCTCTCGGTTGTTACCGGTCATTAATTTCAACAAAATATTTTTCACAAATATGATTTTTCAACAAAATCACTTTAAATTGTTTTGCCAAACACCCCTTTTAAAAAGCGCTTTTATATTTGTTCCTCTTCTCCCTCCCCTTCCTTTTCAATGCAGATATATTTCCTGTCAAACATTATATCTTAACTTATTTACATGTCCTTTCCTATTCAATATCCAAAAATCACGTGCATTCCATACAAAAAATGTGCCAATTTCTTCACACGGTACACTTTGGGGTTTCTTTCTCTTTTTAATATCCACATATCACATGCATTCTATTGTATAATTTAAGTCAAGTCAACACCACTTACTATAAGCATTAAGCAATCTTCTTGCATATTTAAAATATGTTTCTAAACTTCATAAATAGTTTTGGTTCTAGATTTTAATTTTTTAAATGAATAACTTCAATATATGTTATCAAGCATTTTATGTTAAAAATTTATTTCTCTAGGTACTCATTCCCTTAATATTGTCTCAGGTACTTTAAGAATTACTTAAATTTATTTATGGTTCTAAAATTATCCCAAAAAAAATAGTTTCTTTTTTTTTCAATTGTTTGTTATTTTGTTTCGTATTCTTTAAATTTTAAATATTTTATGGAATTTTTTATTTAAATATTGTCATTAACAAAGATTTCACTTCAAAGAAATTAGAAATTTTCACTTGGATAAAGCCTTTAATTATAAAAATAAAAATCGTCTCAACAAATTAACTTCCATTAAAAATTATCAACTTTATGACATCTCTTAATATAATAAAACCATTATTTGAGTGATGATATTTGTGGCACTAAAAATTGGGTTCTTCATTATAGTTAAAAAATTAAAATGTTTTTACAAGCAAATAAAAATTACACCAATGACATCCTATTAATTAACTAGGAGAGACATGACAATGATGCTACAATTAAATGCGTTAGCTTAGCATTACCAGTTTGTTTCCTTAAGGAACTTAACATGAACATAAGTAGCAGAAAAGTGTGTTGAAATAAAAAAAAAAAAAAACAAAAATATTTTTAGAAACTGAAAAAAGGTTCAAGATATTCTAAAAATAATTTATTCTAATACATTCATCTCCACTTAATTTATTAAAATAAAATATTTTTAAAATAAATATATTATGAGAAAATAAAATTAACTTGAATGCATACCTACAGTAATTAATTGAATAGACAGGAATTGAATGGAAATGTCCTTCTATATGTCAAAATTAAAGAGATGTATCGTAAAAATAAAATAAAAAATAAAAAATCTTTCTTGATACTGATTTAAACCCTGTTTTTATTCTAAACTTTTCTACTTAATTCCAAATTTGGTACGTATAGATAACCTTGTATCACAAATAAAATAAATTTGAACATAATATTTCAATCCCTATCCTACTACTTTCACTCACTTCAACCACAGGAAGATGAGTGCATATCCATGCACCAGGTTTTGCCAAGCGTCAAACGCTGGAAGGTGCAAGTGTCTCTGTTATTTTTTGTTTAATTTTATTTTAAGAAAAAAAAAAAGACATAAACATCAAAAAGCATGCATGCTGTGGCATGGTTTGACGAACTCAGTGCCCTTTGAGCAAAGGCACCAAAGATTCATTCTGTGGCCTAAGAAAATCACCGACCATGGAAATTTTCAAATTCTTAAGATCACACATTTTTCTTTCCTTATGGTGAAGGGAAACAAGGAAAAAGTCCAATTAATATTTAATATCACTGCTCCTAGACTCTACACAACAAACAAATAAATCAATTGCTCACTCCATCTAATTAACGTCGATAAGGAGAACGAATAAACTAGAACATAGAAACCTATTATATTATAGGACCTATAGAAATGTCTAGCTAAACAATCAGTCAGGCGGCTCAAGGATAAATGGTTGAAAACTACTGCTATAGGCGGACAATTCCTCAAATTGTTGATGTGATAATTTCTCCGAAGTGATTTAAGGGAGTTCACGATCGAACGGTTTCGTCATTCATTCTAGTGAAATTTTTTCATCATAACACAATTATGGGAACCTCCGTTAGGACGCATAACTCTCCGGTCGGGCGGCTACACCAAAACTAAATCAGTAAGGTAAAAGTAAATTAAGGCTCAAATTTAAAAAGTAATTGGAGCATGATTAAGAAAACTCTAAACACGGCCCATGTCAAAAACTATAAATAAGAGCCAAGGTAAGTTGGTGGGACCTTTATTTCACATTTATTACAACATTAATTGCACTTACCCAAACATCTGGACAATCGAACAAGTGAAAGCTAAAAGAAATCGAACCGGAGAAAGAATGAGAGAACGGGCTGTGAAAATTTGTACGAGGAGACTTTAAAGACAAGTTGAGTGTTGGATGAATGTTAGAGATAGGTGCTTGGTCCCTATACCCGAAACACCTATAATTATCCTGTTTTCATTAAAGTTAAATAAATAAGAGTGAATTGAATTTATGAAATTAATTTTAAATAAATGTGTAAAATAACAAATAGTTTATCTCATTTGAAACGTGTGTAGCTATAAAACATTAAATGTTGCCTTTTCAAGAACTTAAAAGTATGTTTGCCCTTTTGCTCTTTAAATATTTATTTCAATTATACAAATTAAGGGAAGGTGTTTTATAGATAGAAAATAAACAATATGCATATACTGGGATGATGCTCATTGAATTAATATTTCTCACAAATTGGATTGAAATTATTGATCTCAAACAACGAATTTTAAAAGCTAATTTAGATTAGATTCACACTTTAATGGTTTGTTTGAAACTGTATTTACTGTGCTTTATAAACTACTTAAAAATATTAAAATAATTGACTTAAGTCAATTTAAAAAATGCGAAAAAATTCATTCTAAATTAGTTTGAAATTGGATTGAATCAAATTTATACTAAATTAATGAGTTAGTGTTACAATAAAACCAGGTTGGTTGAATTTGTACTTTTTTCCCAAGTCCAATGGAATCAATTAGAGTTATGACAAAAATCAAATTGATAAAAATCTAGCTTTTTTCCCCACAACATGTCGAATGAATATGCTAAAATATTAGCTTGAAGTTACATAGCTAGTATATTTATCCACTAAAATTGAGTTTTGACATTGAAAACATTGATCTTTAAAAATAATATGAATTCGGCGGCTATATCGTAGTAGATCAAACGGTAGAGGACTACTGGGCCAAAAGCCCAGAACCGAAACATAATGGAATGAGGTAAGTTACGAGTTATAGATTAATATTTAAGTATTTGATATTAATATTTAGAATTTGAAGACATTTTAATCAGAATTATATGCGAAAAAAAATATGCTTCTGAAAATAAATCTTTAGGAAGTGTTAAGTAGGTCAAATTCATACATTAAGAAAATTCCAGTTTTAGTCTGACAGTGTCTAATTCATCTCTAAAATTGGCCAGGCTAGTAAATAAGAGCTGCCAAAATTCCTCTTTAACTTTTTGTTACAGTAATTACTTGGACCTTTATTGTCTTTTATTAAATTTTTAATGTTGAGCTAAACTTACATGTTAGAAGTAACAAAAAAGTGAAATTTGAAGGATATTTGCCAAGAGTTATAAATATAATAAAGTTTAAACATCAGCGAAATATTAGCGCATAGTTTCTTTTATTAATTTGTTAGTGCATAATTTTGTTAATACTGTAAATTATAATGTAATTATATTAACAATTATGAATTGATATGTATGATAAGATTATTAGTTTTGAAAATATTTACTTTAAAAATCTTATTTATGATTTTTAATTGGCTAATAGTATAATTTTTTTATTGACAAAAACATCCTGAATAATTAAAAAAATATATCAATGTTACATGTGATTATTATTATACTAATAAAAAATATTATTATAAAATATTTCAATGAAAGAGAAAAGGTAAATTATGTGAGTCCAGTCCGGGCTTAATTAGGAAGGGTTGGATTGGACCAACGTGAGTTGTGAAACTTAATGGACCTACTGTGGTGTATGAAAAAGATGGGCCTAGTGATGTGCGGTACTGTAATTAAGTTAATAAATGCTCGGTTTTAGTAATAAATTAATAATGTTGTTAATTTCGTGTGATATATAATTCAAAAATTTCAACTGTAAATAATTTCATTCATGGGATTAGGTCAACCCGTAACATTTTATTATCCGGAGTAGCACGTTGTTGTCATATTAAATTTAGAACTTTATTTTATTTGCATTTTATTAAATAGATTATAAATTAAAGAGGTAAAATTTAAATATAATCGAAGAAGAATAGTCATTCTACAGTATATTTAAATTTTTTCAACAAATTATCATCACATCATTAACATTGAGACTATTTTTACAATGATTTGAGATGTCCTATATTCTCATCTTTCTTTTTCTTTGATCCAAGATAACTTCTTTTTTCAACTGATATGTGAGTTAAGTGTCTTTAAAGAAACTCCAACATTTTTTTTCTTTAATTTTGTACTAAAAAAGTATCCTTCAATTCTTACATGCATATAATAAGCTTTAGTTTTTTTTTTTTAATATCCAATTTTGTCTTTTAATCTCTTTGATTTTTTATTGTGAAAATTGACAAAATTAGCAATAACTTGAATAAACTATAGAAAGATACTTTAAGGGTGTATATATATATATATATATATATATATATATATATATATATATATATATA